>Ga0153954_1000123_pt1 | contig 69091 bp, 69 predicted proteins | sample TSFL038MetaG_FD_102277 | JGI IMG/M metagenome (GOLD analysis project Ga0153954, IMG submission 102277) | Attine ant fungus gardens microbial communities from Florida, USA - TSFL038 MetaG | ecosystem: Host-associated > Fungi > Mycelium > Unclassified | place: USA: Florida, Wekiwa Springs State...
AGCGGCGACGTCGTTGAGGCGCTTGTCGAATGTCCACAAGCGCGACCCGGCAGTCAGCTTCGCCGCAGCCAAAAGGTGAACGTCCACGTAGCCGACGCCGCGTCCGAAGAGCGAATGATGATCAATAAAACGCAGGACCTCCGCATCCGTGGCCACGGCGATCTTGGGGAGGCGCGAGAGCATCCGCAACACGAGTTCGCGCTGTCGTAAGTTGCCGAGAGCGAGCTCGCCAATCACAAACGGATGCATCAGCGCCAAACCTCGCTCGAGCAACTCGGCGAGCGTCGCGTTGTCGAGACGCAAATGGTCGACCCAGACCGAAGTGTCGACGAGGATCACGCGCTCGCGGCGCGGCGGCGCGGCGGCGCCTTGAGGTCCGGTTCGCTGCCGCCAAGACGGGCCAAGCGGCGCGCGCTTTCCCGTTCGATGAGCGCCTTGAGCGCCTCGCGGATAAGGCTGGACTTCTCCTCGAGCCCGGTCAGCTCCTGAGCCTCCGCCACGAGCTCGTCGTCGAGCGCCATCGTGGTGCGCACGGGGTCAGCCTCCTGTAATGGCGCCCATATTATCACCAGATGATGTTGTTTTCTATGCCAAGCGATGAGTCCGTCCCTAATCCTCGATCGCCTGATACGCCAGCGCGCGCAAGTCGAACTCCGGCAGGTCGAAGCTCATCATGGACTGGGTCATGAACAGCCCGACGATCTGCTCCTTCGGATCGACCCAATAATGGGTCTTGGCCGCCCCGGACCAGCCGAACTCGCCGACCGAGCCCGGCGCGCCGGACTGAGCCACGTCCAGGAGCACGCGCGAGCCGAGGCCAAAGCCGTAGCCGGCGACGGGAAGTCCGCCGATCTCGAGGGGCAGGAGCGAGGCCGGCACATGGTTCGCGTGCATGAGTTCGAGGGTCTTGCGCCCGATGACGCGCTCGCCCCCGAGCTCGCCGCCATTGGCCAGCATCTGGGCGAAGCGGAAATAGTCGCCGATGGTCGAGAACAGGCCATGGCCGCCGCGCATGAACACGTCCGGCGCATCGACCGGGTAGGTCTTCGACACGTCGATGCGGTCGTTGACGCCGTTCATCCACGCCGCGAACTCGCTCATCATGGTCGGCCCCGCCGTGAGCAGATCGGGGCGGCCATACATCGCCGCGACGCGGCCCTGCTTTTCCGGCGCGACGCCGAACGCCGTGTCGCTCATCCCCAGGGGCTCGAACAGGCGTTCGCCTAAGAAAACGCCGAGCGGACGGCCGGAAATGACCTCGATCACCCGGGCGGCGACGTCGATGCCGACGCTGTAGCGCCATTTCGTCCCCGGCTGGAAGGCGAGCGGAAATCGAGCAAGGTCGTCGATCGCGGCCTCGAGCGAATGGTGGGCGCCCAAGAGCTTGGCGTCAGCGTACATCTTGCCGACGCCCCCCTCCTCGACGAAATGGTAGGAGAGGCCGCTCATATGGGTCATCAGGTCCCGGATCATGATCGGACGATTGGGAGCGACCAAACTCCCATCGGCCTCAAGGACTTTCACGCCGCCGAAGGCCGGAATGTATTTCGCCAGCGGGTCGATCAGCCGGAGCCGCCCTTCCTCGAGCAAGGTCATGAGGCCCACGCAGATGATCGGCTTGGTCATCGAATAGAGGCGGAAGACCGTGTCGGCCGTCATGGCCGCGCCCGCCTCCTTGTCGCGCCAGCCGTACTGACCGGCGTGCACGACCGCGCCGCCCCGCGCGATCAACGTGCTGATCCCGGCATAAACGCCGCGGTCGACATAGGCCTGCATGGCGGGGCTGATGCGCTCCAGGCGCCGGGCGTTCATCCCGACCGCTCCTGCCGGTTCGACTGCGGTGTTCATCGTGGCCTCCCTTTGCGACGGCGAGGGAACCACGCCATGCCGCGGATTTTCAAGTTGCCCAAATCTCTCCAAGACGGTAGCTGCTTTAGACGACGAAGCGAAGAGCGCATAAACCTCTCATGAGGGTTTCATGGCCAAGCGCAGGTTCACAATCGTATTGATCAAGCCGTCGCACTATGACGACGACGGGTACGTGATCCAGTGGCGCCGCTCAACCATCCCGTCGAACAGCCTGGCGAGCGTTTACGGATTGCTCAAGCAATGCGCGGACGAGCGCGTTCTCGGCCCCGACGTCGACGTCGCGTTCGAAATCTACGACGAATGCAACACCATCGTCGACATCCCTGGAATTTCGGCCCGCATCCTGGCCGACAGTGGAATGGTGGCGCTGGTCGGCGTGCAATCGAATCAGTTTCCCCGCGCGCTCGACATTGGCCGCCAGTTCCGTAGCCAAGGCGTGACCGTCGCGGTCGGCGGCTTCCATGTTTCGGGCTGCATCGCCATGCTGCCGGACCTGCCGCCCGACCTCAAGCAAGCCCAGGCGCTCGGCATGATCCTCTATGCGGGGGAGGGCGAAGGCCGGCTGGCTCAGTTCCTGAGGGACATCGACGCAGGGCAAGTCAAGCCCGTCTACAACTACCTCGACAACATGCCGGACATGGCCGCCGCGGCGACGCCCGTTCTGCCGCGCGAGGTCGTGACCCGGGTCGCAGGCCACTATACGAGCTTCGACGCCGGCCGCGGCTGCCCGTTCCAGTGTTCGTTCTGCACCATCATCAACGTCCAGGGCCGCAAGTCGCGCTATCGCACTCCGGACGATGTTGAGGCCATCGTGCGCGCCAACGCCGCGCAAGGTGTGACGCGCTTCTTTGTCACGGATGACAATTTCGCCCGCAACCGCAACTGGGAGCCGATCCTCGACCGGCTGATCGAACTCAGGGAGAACCAGGGCTTCAAGATCCGGCTGCTGCTGCAGGTCGACACGCTCTGCCACAAGATCCCGAACTTCATCGAGAAGGCGGCGCGCGCCGGCTGCAACGCGGTCTTCATCGGGCTTGAGAACATCAATCCCGAGTCGCTCATGGGCGCGAAGAAGCGGCAGAACAAGATCTGGGAATATCGCGAGATGCTGCTCGCCTGGAAGCGCGCGCATGTGATGACGTGGGCCGGCTACATCCTCGGCTTCCCGACCGACACGCCGGATTCGATCGCTCGCGACATCGAGACGATCAAGCGCGAATTGCCGATCGACATCCTCGAGTTCTTCTTCCTCACTCCGCTGCCAGGCTCGGAGGATCACAAGACCCTGCATCTCAAGGGCGCGTGGATGGAAGCGGACATGAACAATTACGATCTCGAACATGTCTGCGCCAACCACGCCGTCATGTCGGCGGACGCATGGCGCGGCGTCTACCGCGACGCCTGGAAGCGCTATTATTCGGATGCGCATGTCGAGACAGTGCTGCGCCGCGCCGTCGCGAGCGGCATCTCTCCGCGCAAGATCGCCGACGCCATGACGGTGTTCTCCGGTTCGTCCCGGATCGAGCGTGTGCATCCGCTCCAGTTCGGTTATGTGCGGCGAAAGATCCGCACCCAGCGCCGGCAGGGGCTCAAGGTCTTAAACCCGCTGCTGTTCTATCCGTGGCGGGCGTGGGACTTCGTGACGGTCGCGGGAAAGTGGGCGGCGCTCGCGCTCAAATATCGCGCCATCCTGCGCCGGGTGCAGGCCGACAAGAACGGCGCGGCCTACATGGACGAGGCGCTCAAGCCCGCGACCGAGGTCGATCACGATCACGATTTCGTCGCCGGCTACGCCGACAGGATCCCCGACACCTATGGCGCGCCGAAGCGCGAGCCCGCCGCGGCGGAATAGTGGATCCTCCCCCGCGAAGCGGGGGAGGATAAGGAGCGCTGCTCCTGACCCGCTGGCAGGCGTCGGGCAGGGCGCCATCCTCACCCGCGCAGCGGGGGAGGGGGACCGGCCAAAGGCCGGTGGAGGGAGTGCGCAGCCCTGGTCAGCTCGATCGCCATCCGAGCGATCGCATCGGCCGCGTCGTCGGCGCTCCGGCTCACTTCGCCTGCAGCAATGCGCATCACGGCGATTCCCTGCTCTCTGAGCCATGCGTCCTTTCGGGCGTCGCGCTCGGACCGATCGGCCGTATCATGGCTCATCCCGTCGATCTCGACCGCGAGCTTCGCCTTCGCGCAGTAGAAATCGAGGACGTAAGGGCCGATCGGATGCTGACGGCGAAAGGCCGGCATTCCCGGCGCGCGAATGCGCAGCCGGGTCCAAAGCCCCGCTTCCGGAGGCGAGAGACGACGGCGCAGCGCCCGCGCGTTGGCGATCGTCCGCGGCGGCGCTCGCATCTTTCTCCTCTGTGCAGGACGTGCCGCAGCTTCCACCAGTTCTGGAGGGAAGGGCAAGGCGGTTTCGTCTGGTTCAGAGCCCCCTCCACCATGCTTCGCATGGTCCCCCTCCCCCGCGACGCGGGGGAGGATAAAGCGCTGCTCCTGACCCGCTGTTAGTTGCCAGCCGAGGCGCCATCCTCACCCGCGCAGCGGGGGAGGGGGACCGGCCGAAGGCCGGTGGAGGGGGCGAAGGAGAAAGTGCGACGTCACGCCTTCTCGCGTCCGGCCAACCCCGCCATCACCGTTAACCCCTCGGCCCAGAGCCGCCGCGTCAGCGCCTCGGCGCCCTCTTCGCGCGCGAGCGCCGCGGCTTCGCCAGCCCAGTGCGGCGAGAAATCGCCGCTGCCGCGCTTTTCGGCCGCGGCCCTGAGCGGCGCGGCGGCGGCGGCCGCCAACGGAAAGCGCGGCGCGTCCTTCGACATCGGTCCGACCTCGGCGACGAACCGGTTGAGAAGGCCGCGCGCCGGGCGCCCGGTGAACAGGTTGGTGAGCCGCGTCGCGTCGTCTCTCGCGCTCGCGAGCGCCGCGCGGTGCAACGGCGACGTGGTCGCCTCGGGCGTGCGCAGAAAGGCGGTGCCCATCTGAACGGCGTCGGCGCCGAGCGCGAAGGCCGCCGCGATCCCGCGCCCGTCGGTGATCCCGCCGGCCGCGATGACCGGCAGGCGCACTGCGTCCCGCACTTGCGGAACGAGGGCCATTGTGCCGACCTGGCCGTCGATGTCGTCGCTGAGGAACATGCCGCGATGCCCGCCGGCTTCGCGGCCCTGCGCGATGACGCCGTCGACCCCATGCTGCTCGAGCCAGCGCGCTTCGGCGACCGTTGTGGCGGACGACAGGATCAGCGCGCCCGTCGCTTTGACGCGCGACGACAGATCGGCGGACGGCAAGCCGAAGTGAAAGCTCACGACCGCCGGCCGCGTCTCCTCGATGACGGCGCAGAACGCCTCGCCGAACGGCGCCCGCGCCTGCCCGGCAGGAATGGCGGCAAGGTCGAGCCCGGCCTCGGAATAGTAAGGCTGAAGCCGCTTGCGCCAGCGCGCCTCGATGTCCAGATCGGGCTCGGGCTCGACGTGGCAGAAGAAGTTCACGTTGAACGGCGCGTCCGTCGCCTGTCTGACGGCTGCGATGTTTTCTCGCAGCCGCTCGGGGGTCAGCATCGCCGCGGGGACCGAGCCCAGTCCGCCCGCGCGGCAGACGGCGATCGCCAGCTCTGGGCCCTGCGCGCTCGCCATTGGCGCCTGAATGAGCGGAATCTTTGATGGGAGGAAGGTCATCGATATGGTCCTCGCAATTGGCTCCCCGGCTCATTCTTAAACCAGCGGAGCCGAAAACGAGAGCCGCCCATGAAGATCGCCACGTTCAACGTCAACGGCGTCAATGGCCGGCTTCCCATTCTTCTGCGCTGGCTGAGAGAGACCGCGCCCGACATCGTCTGCCTGCAGGAGCTGAAATCGGAAACCTTTCCGATCGGCGCTGTCCGCGCCGCGGGCTACGAGGCGATCTGGCAGGGCGAGAAAAGCTGGAACGGGGTCGCCATTCTGGCGCGCGGCAAAGCCATGATCGAGACGCGCCGCGCGCTCCCCGGCGACGAGAACGATGGGCAGAGCCGCTATATCGAGGCCGCGGTCGACGGGCTCATCGTCGGATGTCTCTATGTCCCGAACGGCAACCCGGTGAAGAGCGACAAGTTCGCCTTCAAGCTGAGATGGCTCGAGCGGCTGATCGCGCATGGCGCCGAACTCATCGCGACCGGCGCTCCGGTCGTGCTCGCCGGCGACTATAATGTCATGCCGACCGAGCTTGACGTCTACAAGCCCGAGCGATGGGTCAACGACGCGCTCTTCCGCGTCGAGGTCCGCGACGCTTTCCGCCGGCTCGCCGCGCAAGGCTGGACCGACGCCTTGCGCGCGCTCCATCCGGGCGAGCGCGTCTATACGTTCTGGGACTATTTTCGCAACGCCTATGCGCGCGATGCGGGATTGCGCATCGACCATGTGCTCCTGAGCCCTTCGATCGCGCCGCGCCTCGCGGCGGCCGCCGTCGATCGCGATGTGCGGGGCTGGGAGAAGGCGAGCGATCACGCGCCGGTCTGGATTGAACTCAAGGACGTTGCGCCGGACCGGCCAAAGCGAACCCGAGCGCGCTCCACGCGCCCCGCAAGGTAAACGCGGCGCGCGCCTCCTTGCCGCCTTATCGTTGCGCTTGAATGAGGCTTGGGGGCTATGCGACAATGGATGAGAGCATTGTCGCATAGCCTGCTTCCGGGGGCCGCTCGTGAGCAAGACCGCCACGAAAATCGTGACCAAGACCGAGACGCGGGTCGCGCGTCCGCGCCTGCATAAGGTCATTCTGTTCAATGACGACTACACGCCGCGCGATTTTGTCGTTGAGGTGTTGAAGGGGGTGTTCCGTCTCAACGAGGCGCAGGCGCTCCACGTCATGATCACCGCGCATCGCAAGGGCGTTTGCGTCGTCGTGGTGCTCGCGCAGGACATCGCCGAGACCAAGGCCGCGCGCGCTACGGAAGCCGGCGCGGCGAAGGGCTATCCGCTGCGCTTCGGCACCGAGCCCGAGGAATAGGGCCTTCGCGGGCGGTCGGCGAAAGAACCAAACATGAGCGGTCAGAAACTCCCGCCCCTGAAAACGCGCAAGCTCGGCCGGACGGGCGTGAGCGTGACCGAGCTCGGCCTCGGCACCGCTCCGCTTGGCGAGCTCTTCGAGCGCGTTGATGACGACGAGGCGGCGCGCCTGATCGAAGCGGCGTGGGATGGCGGCGTGCGCTATTTCGACACCTCGCCCTGGTATGGGCGCGGGCTCGCCGAACATACGCTCGGCCGCGCGCTCTATCGAAAGCCGCGCGGCGACTTCGCCATCTCGACCAAGATCGGCCGCGTGTTGCGCCGTCCGCTCGGCCCCAACGCGATCAAGGATCAATGGCTCGGCGGTCTCGAGTTCCAGACCGTGTTCAATTACGGCTACGACGGCGTGATGCGCTCGTTCGAGGACAGCCTGCAACGCTTGGGCATCAACCGCGTCGACGTTCTTCTCATTCACGATCTCGATCCCTGGGATCACAATCCTGCGACGCTCAACGCCTATTTCACCGAGCTCAAGACGAGCGGCTGGCGGGCGCTCGCCGAATTGCGCGAGGGCGGCGTCATTGGCGGCATCGGCGCGGGCTTCAATTCGCTGGGCTCGATCCCGCGCTTCCTCGACCTTTTCGACATGGACTTCTTCCTGCTTGCGATGCGCTACACGCTGCTCGAGCAGGACGTGCTCGACAGTGAGTTTCCCCTCTGCGCCGAGCGCGGCGTCGGCATCGTCATCGGGGGCGGGTACAATTCCGGGATTCTGGCGACTGGCGCCGTTCCAGGCGCGATGTACAATTACGCCCCGGCCGGACCCGAGATCCTCGAGCGCGTGGGAAAGATCGAAGCAGTCTGCGCGCGCCACAAGGTTCCGCTGCCGGCGGCGGCGCTGCAGTTTCCTCTTGGCCACCCGATCGTGGCCTCGATCATTCCGGGCGCGATCGCGCGCGCTCAGGTGGAGAAGAACGTCGCGGCGTTCCGCCATCCGATCCCCGCCGACCTGTGGGCGGAGCTCAAACACGAGAAGTTGATCCGCGCCGACGCCCCGACGCCGGCTTAAGCTGAGAGACCGGTCGCCTCGGCGATTGCGATGGGGCGACGATCCGGCCTAGCCTTCTTCACCGCCGACAGCGGCGCAAACGCGTAAGGGGGACGCGATGTTCGTATGCGCTCCGGACGACGGGGAGGCGCGGCAGCCTGCGGGATGCCTGTGCCACACGCCCGCCTTCGCTCGCTTGAACGCGCATCTCGCGCGAAAATTCTCCCGGCGCTCATTCATGGCCGGAGCGGGGGCCACGCTCGGCGCCTTCGCCGCAGGCTCGGGGAGCATGGCGGCGCCCGCCGCCGGAGCGACCGCCGTCCCCATCGCTTTCATGAACGCGCGGCTCTTCGACGGCAAGTCCGACGGGCTCCTGGACGGCCTGCGGGTCATCGTCGACGGCAAGACGATCAAGGCGGTGGAATCGGCCGAAGCCCCGCTCGACCCGAACCTTAAGGTTATCGATTGCGGCGGGCGCGTGCTCATGCCGGGCCTCATCGACGCCCATTGGCATGCGATGATGGCGTCGGTGCCGATCACCGTGCTTTTGACCGCGGACGTCGGCTACATCACGCTCGTCGCGGCGGACGAGGCGAACAAGACGCTGATGCGCGGCTTCACCAGCGTCCGCGACATGGCCGGCCCGACCTTCAGCCTCAAGCGCGCCATCGATACGGGCCTCGTTCCCGGCCCGCGCATCTGGCCATCGGGCGCGATGATTTCGCAAACGGGCGGCCATGGCGACTTTCGTTTCCCCTACGAAGTTCCCGCCGCTCCCAATGCGCCCTTGAGCCGGGGCGACGCGATCGGCGGCGGCGCCATCGCCGACGGCGTCGATCGCGTGCTCCAGCGCGCTCGCGAGCAATTGATGCTCGGCGCGAGCCAGCTCAAGCTCGCCGCGGGCGGGGGCGTGTCCTCGCATTACGATCCGATCGACGTCAGCCAGTACACCGAGCCCGAGTTTCGCGCCGCGGTCGACGCCGCCGAGAACTGGGGCACCTATGTCGCCGTCCACGCTTACACCCCGCGCGCCATCCAGACCGCGATCCGCGGCGGGGTGAAATGCATCGAGCACGGGCAGCTCATGGATGAGCCGACCGCCGAGTTCATCGCCAAGAGCGGGACATGGCTCAGCACGCAGCCCTTCCTCAACAACGAATTCTCCAACCCGCAGGCGACGCCCGAAGGGGAGAGGAAAGCTCAAGAGGTCTACGCGGGCACGGATGCGGCTTATAAATTCGCCAAGGCGTTCGGCTTGAAGACGGCGTGGGGCACCGACATCCTGTTCGATTCGAGGATGACGGCGAATCAGGGGGCGATCCTGGCGACGCTCGAGCGCTGGTATCGTCCGAACGAAATTCTCAAGATGGCGACGTCGGTCAACGGCGAGCTCCTCGCCATGTCCGGGCCCCGCAATCCCTATCCGGGGAAGCTCGGCGTGATCGAGAGCGGCGCGCTCGCCGACCTCATCCTCGTCGATGGCGACCCGCTCGCCAATCTCAAGCTCATCGCCGATCCGGACAAGAATTTCCGGCTCATCATGAAGGACGGGCGCATCGTCAAGGACGCGCTGTAAGGTCGAGGCCGGAGCCGGTCGGCTTCGCGATCACGGGGGTCGCGGCACGCGCCGCGCAAGGTCGGAAGCATAGGGTTGGCTGACGGCCGCCGCGCGCGAAATCGTCCGGCTGATGGGGATTCGCAATGCTGCACTGCGTGAAAAATGTGATCGCGGCGCCCACGTTTAGGGGTTGCAAAACGATCACGCATGATTAACAGTCAGTAAAAAAATGGCTCGAGGCGGGCGCGGACAGAAGGGCGCGGCAATGAAACGCCTTTGCTTGACGATCGCATGTCTCACCGCTGTCGCCTCCACGGCGGCGTCGGCGCAAAGTCCCCCGTCTGAGCTGTCGAAGTCGGTCCGCGGACATGCGAAGGCGAAGCACGCCGAGGTGACCGCGAAGACGGCGAGCGTTGAAGACGTCGTCCGCTTTTCAAATCCTTACGCACCGCCTGAGGGCACGACCTTCGTGAGAAAGAGCGCCTTCCCCGGCGCCTACCCCTATCCGGCGCCCACCGAGCCGCACGGCGGCCTGTCGATCAGCATGGGCAAGGATGGGGGCGGCCACACCAACGGCGGATTGAGCTGGGGCTTCTAGCCGGACGCGGCTCAAATCGGGCGCTGTTTCGATTCCTTGTCATCCCTGCGCGCTTTAAGACCGGCGTCTGCTTCTTCGCGAGCCGCGCTCTAAGCGCAATCGGCCGCATGGCGGCTGCGACGGCGATTCGATTCTCGGCGAGCGGGTCGTCATCTCGAGGCGCGGGCGGGGCCGGCGCCGATTGACTTTCCGATCCGTTCCGATAGGCGCGGGCGCGGGCGAAATCAGCGGGTCCATCGCCGCATGATCGCCGCGGGAGGCGAAGAGCGGGCGCGATGAAGGGCGGAACGCAGTCGAACGCCGTCGGCGCGTCGTTTTTGCGTTCGATTGCGGTCTGGGGACCGGGCCTCCTGGTCATGCTCGCCGACACCGACGCGGGCAATGTCGTCGCCGCCGCGCAGAGCGGCGGACAATGGGGCTACCGGCTGTTGCCGCTGGTGCTCATGCTCATTCCGATGCTGTACCTGGTTCAGGAACTGACCATCCGGCTCGGAATCTACACCGGCCGCGGTCATGGCGAATTGATCCGGGCCCGCTTTGGCCCGGGCTGGGCGTGGCTTTCGATGCTCGGATTGGCGGTCGCCGTCATCGGCTCGCTCATCACCGAGTTTACCGGCGTCGCCGGGGTGGGCGAGCTCTTCGGCCTCTCGCGCGCTCTGACCTTGCCGCTCGCGGCGGCGGCTCTTCTCCTCATTGTGGCGAGCGGGTCTTACAAGCGCGTCGAACGCGTGGCGCTGGTCGTCGGCCTGTTCGAACTCGCCTTCTTTGCGGTCGCCTGGTCGGCGCGTCCGAGCCTCGCGGCGCTGGCGCGCGATGCGGTCGATCTCCCCATCCGCGATCGCGATTTTCTGTTCATGGGGGCGGCGATCATCGGGGCGACCTTCAATCCCTGGATGATTTTCTACCAGCAGTCCGCGACCGCCGAGAAGAAGCTCGGGCCTGACGACCTCGTTCACGCCCGGTGGGACACCGGCGTTGGGGCGATTCTGACCCAGTGTCTCACCGGCGCGGTCATGGTCGCCGCCGCCGCGGCCTTGGCGAAAGGCGGCGCGCCGTCGAGCCTCTCGACGATCGGCGAGATCAGCGGCGCGCTGACCCCGGTGCTCGGCCGAAGCTTGGGGCGGATCGTGTTCGGCGCCGGCGTGCTCGGCGCCTCGTTGGTTGCGGCGATCGTGTCGTCGCTGGCGCTCGCCTGGGGCGCGGGCGAGGTCTCGGGCCGCCGGCGGTCGCTCGAGCGCCGGCCTTTCGACGCCGCGTGGTTTTTTGGCGTGTACGCGGCCTGCGTCCTGGGCTCTGGCGCGGTGGTGGCGTTGGTCCGCGACTTGGTCTGGCTCAACATCGCCGCTCAGGTGCTCAACGCCTTTCTCATGCCGCTCGTCATCGGCCTGCTGATCGTGCTGGCGGCTGCCGCCTTGCCGGAGGCTCATCGGTTGCGCGGCTGGCGTCTGGCGACGATCGTCGTCTTGTGCGCGGTCGTCTCGGGCGGCGGAATCTTCGGCGGCCTCGCCGCGCTGAGGTGAGGGGCCGTCTGCGGCCCGCGTCCGGCGCGGCCGCCGCCCGGAGCCGGAAGCGCTGAAATTGGCTCTTATAGTATCCGTTGAATGGGCCTGTCTCCGCCATCATGCCCCAGGGGGTCGATGCGCCCGATCGACAGGGATCGCTATAAGAGCCATTGGCGTTTAATCGCTTCTATTTCGTGCTCGCGCTCGCGCGCTGGTTGCGCCGAGGCCAGGGCGTCCCGGCCCGCATGCCGGCGGGCTTGCCGCGCGGCCGGGAGCGGGCCACTCTCAAGCGGCGAGATCGAAGAGGCTTCAGGCCATGAGCGAGCCGGATCAGAAGCGCGGCGTCTGCTTGGTCATCGGGGCGGGCGATGGGCTCGGCGCGGCGATTGCGCGAGCCTTCGCGCGCGAGGGCCTCATCGTCTGCGTCACCCGCCGGCCGCGCAATACGGAGGCGATCGACAAGCTCGCGCAGGCGATCGAGGCGGAGGGCGGCAAGGCCCACGCTTTCGGGCTCGACGCGCGCCTCGAAAGCGATGTGGCGGCGCTCATCGAACGGATCGAGCAGGACATCGGCGCGATCGAGGTCATGGTCTTCAATATCGGCGCGAACGTCCGCTTCCCGATCGTCGAGACCACGACGCGCGTCTATTCCAAAGTGTGGGAGATGGCCGCGCTCGCCGGGTTCCTCACGAGCCGCGAGGCGGCGCGGGCCATGATCGCGCGCGGCCGCGGCGCGATCCTGTTCACCGGCGCGACCGCGAGCGTCCGGGGCGGCGCGGGCTTTTCGGCCTTTGCCGGCGCAAAGCATGCGCTCCGGGCGCTCGCGCAAAGCCTCGCCCGCGAATTGGGGCCGAAGGGCGTCCACGTCGCCCATGTGGTGATCGACGGCGCGATCGACGGGGCCTTCATTCGCTCGATCATGCCCGACGCGGCCGAGAAGCTGGCGCGCGAAGCCATTCTCGTACCCGACGAGATTGCGAAGAACTATGTGTGGCTCTATCGCCAACAACGAAGCGCCTGGACATTCGAGATGGACCTGCGGCCGTGGTCGGAGACCTGGTGATGAGCGCGACCATCGAATTCATTTTCGATTTCGGCAGTCCGAACGCCTATCTCGCGTATCGCGCGCTCCCGCCGATCCTCGAGCGGACCGGCGCTGAGCTCGCGATCACCCCGTGCCTGCTCGGCGGCATCTTCAAGGCGACCGGCAATATCGCGCCGGGCGTCGCCTTTGCGGCGGTCAAGGGCAAGCTCGACTACGAGATGCTCGAGATCCGCCGTTTCGTCGCGAAACATCGGCTCGACAAGTTCCGCCTGAACCCCAACTTTCCCGTCAACACGCTCATGCTGATGCGCGGGCTCATCGCGGCGCGCGAGGCCGGCGTGGAGGGCGCCTATCTCGAGATGGGTCTCGCGGGCTTATGGGAAGAAGGCCTCAAGCTGGACGATCGAGAGATCCTGGCGCGCCGCCTCGATGCCGCGGGGCTCAATTCGGCGAGCCTGCTTGCGGCGGCTCAAACCGATCGCGTCAAGCTCAAGCTCGCCGACAATACGGCCGCCGCGGTGGCGCGCGGCGTGTTCGGGATCCCGACGTTTTTCGTCGGGCCCGAGATGTTCTTCGGCAAGGATCGGCTCGCGCAGGTCGAAGAAGCCGTCGGCATAGCGGGACGGTCGGACTGAGAGGCGCGCCGTTTCCGGTTTCCGAGCGTCACTTCATTAAGGATCAGCCGTCAATCACGGTCCGCGGACGCAGGCGGGTAAAAGTTTAGCTGTTCGGTCGAGGCGTTGGCAATCGGGGGATGGGATTTTGCCTCCCGTGGTCGGGATCCTGCGCCCACTTCGAAAGCCGTCCTGGGGAACAGTTGCGGTTCGCGAACGCAGGGACCCATAAAGTCAGGAGAATCCCATGCTTCAGGTCCGAAAATTTTTCAACGATGAATCCGGCGTGACGGCGATCGAATATGCGCTGATTGCGAGCCTGATTGCGGTCTTCATCATCACCGCTCTCACGACGCTCGGCACGAATATCAGCACCGTGTTCAACGACGTCGGCAACAGCCTCAAGTGACCGGGAGGCGCGCCGGCCAGAGGTTCGGCCGGCGCGCGATCAGATCGATCGCTTTATGCCGGGCGCTCGCGGGCGGAGAATGGCGAGGCAAGACGTCTCGTGCGGCTGAGCCATGCAAAGGCGTCGATTGCGGCTCCTGCCTAAGCTAGGCGCCAGACGGTCACCGGCTCCGCGTAGCCGCGCACGGCGACGGGTCCGAGCGGCAGAGCCTCGCCCATGGCGTCGCTCGCCGCCTCGCGGACCGCGTCGGAGACAATGAGCTGCGAGCCGACCTCCTTATTGAGGCTTTCTAGGCGCGAGGCCAGGTTCACCGTATCGCCGATCACCGTATATTCCTTGCGACGCTGCGAGCCGACGGTCCCGGCCACCGCCTGGCCGATATGGATGCCGATGCCGAGACGGATCGGCCACGGGTCCCCGGCGTTGCTCGCCTCGATCCTCGTGAGCATCTCGCGCGCCGCCGCGACCGCGTTCGCCGCCTCGCGCGGGTCGTCGATCGGCGCGCCGAATATGGCGAGCAGACCGTCGCCGAGAAACTTGTTCACGATGCCGTTGTGGCGATCGACGATGTCGACCAGAATCTCAAAAACCGCGTCGAGACGCTGAACGACCTCGGCCGGCGTCCGGCTGCGCGCCGCCGTGGTGAAGCTGCGGATGTCGACGAACATCACGCACACCCGCCTCATTTCGCTGATCTCGGCAGCGCCGATCGCGAGCAGTCGTTCGACAACGGGCGGCGAGACGTGCTGGCCGAAGAGGTTGGTCACTTCGTCTCGAGCTGACGCTGCGGCAACCGCACGCCGGAAATGGCTCTTGATCGTCGCTCCGGCATAGCCGGCCAAGAGCCCCGCCGCGAGAACGACGGCGCTGCGGGTCAGATGATAGCCGATGCTCAAATCCGGGTCGTCAGTGCGCCAGGAGAGATGGAGGGTCGCGAACGCGAGCGCAAAGAGCTGAATCGCGGCGACCGCTCCGGTGAACGCCGAAAGCGCAAAATCAAGCCGCAACGTGGAGAGAATGATGAACAGAAAATAGAGCAGGGCGGGCCACGTGCCGAAAACGATGGCGGGCGCGGGCAAATACCCGGCGAGAAGGTAGAGAAGCACGGTCGGAAAGCTGGTCTCGACGAACGCGTTCACATACCGGCCGAAGACCGGAAGATTTCGACCGCGACGCAGAAACAGCGTGACGAGGCTCGCCGCGAACAATTCGTAGACAATGAAGGCGGAAAACGCCACGAGCGCGGCGCGCTCCGGGAGCCGGTCGTGATAGATCGACCGGACGAAGCTCGGGGCGAAAGTCGCCGCGAGGACGATCAGGAGCAGGATGAAAGCCTGGAGCGCGGCCAGGATCAGCATGCGCCGCCGCTCGCTTAAGAGAATCTCGCGATTGAGCAGGCGCTGAAACGCCGTGTTGGCTGAATCCGTGGGATCGTCCATCTCGATCCTTTCGGGCGGCAGGCGGACGCGGAAGCGAGGACCCTTTCAACGCCCCCGGTCCGATCGCTGCTCACCTGGTCTTGTGCGCGCCAGGCGGCTTCAGTCCCTGAGCCGCGGCTACTGAGTGAGCTCGAACCGCGCGGTGACGGTCACCGTCAGCCTGTCTTCGCCGGCCTCGATTGGCGTGGGGGCGGGGGCGCCCGCGGCGTAGGCGCGGGCGAAAGCGACGGCCGGCTGGCGACTCGCCTCCTCGGTGAGGACCATGAGCCGTCCGACTCTGGCGCCGCCCGCGCTGGCGTAGATCTCCGCTTTCCGTCTGGCGTCGGCGACAGCCATCGGGCGCGCCTTGTCGAGCAACGCGCTCGTGTCGTTATGGCCAAAGCTCACCCCGTAAATTGAATTGGCGCCGGCGGCGACCGCCTTGTCGATCAGCGCGCCCAGGCGAGGAATATCTCGAACCATCACCGCCACATCGTTGTTCACGCTGTAGCCGGTAATCGTCGGCGGGCTTCCCTGGCTCGATGAGGATTGCGAGTACATCGGCGAGATGGACACGTTGGATGTCTGAATGTCGGCCCCGCCGACGCCTTCCTGCTTGATGAGCGAAGCGAGCGCGTTGGCTGCCTTTGCGTTCGCCGCCAAAGCGTCGCCTGCGGTCTTCCCGGCGCTCATCACGCCGAGCGTCACGCGGGCGAAATCTGGCGCGGCGCTGACGCTGCCCACGCCGGTGACTTCGACCCAACGGTCGTTGCTGATGTCGATGAGCCGCTCGAGCGCCGCAGCCGGCGAGACTGCGGCGAGCGTCGCCACGAATGCAATGAAAGCCAAACCCAGCCTCATGAAGATCTCCCGGATTGCCCGTCCATTCCGCGCCCGCGACCTAAGTCTGACGATCCGCGCTCGAGCGATAGCGGAAATCGCAATGGCTCGCGCCGCCCATGATCGTCTGCGTCCGGGTCAGCGTGATGCGGGGATCGTAGCCCTCGCAGAACGCGCCGTCGCGATTGCAGGAGAGAATGTCGCCGATTTCTCCAAGGCCCATCGCGCGATACGTCTCCGCATAGCGGCAGCGCCTGACGTTGAAATCGAACACGCCAGGCCTGTCGTCGATCACCTCGATCGTGAGGGCGTCGTCCTTCGTCCACAGAGGCAGGATCGCCTTGAAGCTCTCCAGGTCCGCTCCGCCTTCTGCGTGTGAGGCCAACTCGGCCCCCGCGTCGATCGCCGCGCGGCGGATGGCGCGGGTGAGAATGGCGCGCGCCTTCTTTTCCCCAATCGCCTGGCGCATCTCGTCATAGATCGGCGCGATGATCGCCGCCTCGATTTTGCGGCGCGAGAGAACGCCAAGCTCGCTATCGCCGGACTTGGTCGTGCGGTCGTTCATGCGCCAAAGCCTGCGCCGGGCGCGGGACGGCTGTCAAACGGCCCTCTCGCGACCGGCGCTTGACAGGCGACGGCGCAGGCGACGAATCTGGAGCTTCGCCCGCCCGTGGAGCGCCTCGCGCCGTTGCGCGACGAAGGGAGAAGAGCCCGATGCCGATTGCTCGGATGGATCATTTCACCATCCTTACGACGAACGCCGAAAAGACCGTCGCTTTCTACAACGACATGCTCGGCTTCACGTCCGGCCCGCGCCCGGCGTTCTCGTTTCCTGGCGCGTGGCTCTACAACGACGGCAAAGCGGTGCTGCATGTCGTGGAGCGGCCGTCGATTCCCGAGGGCGGCGGCGTGCTCGACCACATCGCTTTCTTCGGAACCGACCCCTCGGCCTATGTGGCGAAGCTCAAGGCGCGCGGGATCAAATATGATCTGAGGCGATTGCCCGAGAACGGCCATGCCGCTGGACTGTGGCAATTGTTCTTCTTCGATCCGAGCGGAGCGCGGGTCGAGATCGACTTCGCGGCGAGTGAGGCCGTGGAGGGGCACGGGTAGCGGGTGAGGCGCGGCGCCGCGGAAGCGCGGCCATCGAATGTCTCTTCCCGTTGACCCTGGCGCTCGGCGGGGCCACATTGGTTCTCAAGATCCGAGGACAGGTCCATGCCAGAGCTATATTATGGGGCCTATGTCGGTCCGCCGAAACAAGTTTCCGAGGGGCGCGCCGACGCCCTGCTCAGGATCAAGCAGCTCTGGATCTACACTGTCCTGATCGTGGTCATCATAGGCGGCATGGTCTCGGCGCTCGCGCAGGACTGGCGGCTCCTCGTGCCGATTGGCCTCCTCAGCATTCTTGTAGCCCTGGTCGGAACGGTCTTGACGCTTCTGCAGGCGCGCCTGCAGCAAAACCAGAATTGGCCCCGATACGATTAGGCCGCGCAAGAGACCGCCAGAAGCGCGCCGGCAACGACTGCTTGTTTGATGTGCGATCGAGGGAAGGGGGAGCGGCGTGTGGGGGCTGACGATCATCGCCGCCGGCGTCTTGGCGTTGATCGGCTTCTTGTTCGGGTTCTCACAATATCCCAGCGCGGAAACCGCCGCGGCCTATGGGGTTTTCATCGGCGTCGCCTCCTCGGCCGCCTGGGGCGCCGCGGCGCTCTGCGGCTTCTTTCCCGCGCTCATTGTGCCCAACAACTATCTCAACATGTTCGCGGCGATCTTCGCCGCGGCTTCGCTCGGCTACCTCGCGGCCCCAGATCCGTTTTGCGTCGCGGTCAAGGACCGGCCGGCATGGCAGGGAAAGAGCTGGCTCTTTGACGTTCAATGCCGGTTGCGATACTTTCCGCCGGAGACGACCGAAAGGGCGGAGGTCTCCGATCTTGTCGATGAACTCGGCGGGGACGAGCGGGTCCTGAAAAGAGCCCTTGCGCGAATCGCCGCCTTGGAGCGGCGCCTCGAGGGGCTCGGACAAAGTCCAGGTCCTCAATCACCGCCGCCCATTCCTGAATCGCGCTAATTTGTGGCCGGTCGCGCCGGGAGCATCGGCGGCTTGCTATCGAGCCTCCCCTGCCGCTAAGAGCCACGGCCGCTAGCGGGACATCTCTTTGCGCAACAATTCCATCGTTCAAGTCGGTCAGGGGCCGCTTGCCGCAAGGTTCGGGGCGCAACTCCCGTTGGCGCTCATCGCCGGGCCCTGCCAGGTCGAAAGCCGCGACCATGCGCTCGAAATGGCAGCGGCGCTCAAGGAGATCGCCGGGCGCCGCTCGATCGGCCTCGTCTTCAAGTCGTCCTTCGATAAGGCCAATCGCACATCAGGTTCCGCGCAGCGCGGAATAGGGCTCAAAGCCGCGCTGCCGATCTTCGCCGAAGTCCGCGAGCGGCTGGGCCTGCCAGTCATCACCGATGTGCACGAGGCAAGCCAATGCCGCCCGGTCGCCGAAGCCGTCGACGCCTTGCAGATCCCAGCTTTCCTGTGCCGCCAGACCGACCTTCTGGTCGCCGCGGCGGAGACGGGCCGGCCGGTCAACGTCAAGAAGGGGCAGTTCCTCGCGCCCTGGGATATGAAAAACGTGGTCGCCAAGCTCGATGGCGCGGGTCTGGCCGACATCCTGGTGACGGAAAGGGGCGCCAGTTTCGGCTATAACACGCTCGTCTCCGACATGCGCGCGCTGCCGATCCTGGAGCGCGAGACTGGCGCCCCGGTTATCTTCGACGCCACTCATTCGGTGCAGCAGCCGGGCGGGCAGGGGACCTCCTCGGGCGGCGAGCGGGCGTTCGTGAGGGTGCTGGCGCGAGCCGCAGTGGCGGTGGGTGTGGCGGGCGTTTTTATCGAGACTCACCAGGACCCGGACCACGCCCCGTCGGATGGTCCCAACATGGTGCCCCTGAACGAGTTCGAGGCGCTCGTCGCCGAATTGCAGGATTTCGACCGGCTCGCCAAACGTTGAGCCCATGAGGGCTTGACGGCGGCTTGTCACATGGCCGTCGCGTGGACATTATAGCCGCCCGACGGGCTCGCGACGGGTCGAATGGACGAATACCTCTTCAGCTACGCGACAGCGAGCGACCCGCCGATCAAGCGGGGGCTGATCCGGCTCGTCGAAAAGGCGACCGGCCAGCCAAAGCTCAAGCGGCTCTATACGCAGAACCAACGCTCTCCGCGCGCAGGCGAGACGTTCTTTGACGCGGCCGTGCGCTCGCTCAAACTCGACGTCCGCTACGACGGGCGAGCGCTCGCGGCCGTGCCGACGACTGGGCCCGTCGTGTTCGTCGCCAACCATCCCTATGGTGTGCTCGACGGCATCGTGATGGCCTGGCTTGTGAGCAAGGCGAGACCCGATTTTCTCGTTCTCACCCATATCGTGCTGACCCGGGCGCCGGAGGCGGCGCCCTTCATCCTGCCGATCGACTTCTCCGGCGCCCCGGAGGCGCAACGGACAAATCTCGCCTCGCGCTCGGCGGCGCGCGCCCACCTTGCGAAAGGCGGAGCTGTCGTCGTGTTTCCCGCAGGCGCAATTTCCACTACCCCCGACAAATTTGGCCTGAAGCCCGCGGTTGATGGGCGCTGGCAGCCGTTCGTCTCCCAGCTCATCCAGCGCTCGCGGGCGACGGTCGTGCCGATCTGGTTTGACGGCCAGAACAGCCGCCTGTTCCAGATCGCGAGCCACCTGAGCCTCACGCTTCGGCTCTCGCTCATCTTTCACGAAGTGAAAGCGCGCATCGGGACCGCCCTCCCGGTTGCGATCGGCGCCCCCATCCCATGGGCGACCCTCGCCGCGGTCAAGGACCGGCAGGCGCTCGCCGATGCGTTGCGCGCGCGGGTCTACGCCTTGGCGAGGCTTGCCCCGGCCGCAGCCGATAAGCCGCGACGGACGATCGGCCGATTGCTGCGGTTGAAGCGCCCGAGGGCTCAAGCGAAACACGCAGCTTAGCGAACGAGCGCCGCCTTCAGCCGCGGCCCCGATAGGGCGCGACCCCTTGGTCAGGAACCCAGACGCCTTTGGGCGGCGCCCCGCTTTGCCAGAAGACGTCGATCGGCATGCCGCCGCGCGGGAACCAGTAGCCGCCGATTCTGAAATAGCGCGGCTTGAGCAATCCGACGATGTCTTTACCGATGCGCACCGTGCACTCTTCGTGAAACGCGCCGTGATTGCGGAAGCTCGTGAGATAGAGCTTCAGCGATTTGGATTCGACGATCCATTTGTCCGGCGCATAGTCGATGACCAGATGGGCGAAATCGGGCTGCCCGGTCACCGGGCAGATCGACGTGAACTCCGGGGCGGTGAACCGGATGACATAATTGGTGTCCGGCTGCGGATTGGCGACTCGGTCGAGCGTCTTGGCGTCGGGCGCTTCCGGAATGCGCGAGGGTCGGCCGAGATGGGCGAAAGCGGGCTGCGGTTTTTTCATGGGCGTCGTTTAGACCCGGAGCGCGCCGCAAAAAAGGGGGAGCGGCTTTTCGCAACAGGGCGGCTGGCGCTATAAAAGGCTCTTATAGCGATCCGTGTTGATTGGGCGCATGGCCCCCTGAGGGCTGCGTCATGGCCGGGCTTGTCCCGGCCATCCACGTCTCGGCGCCAACATTCGCGTACCGATCTCGCTTATCATAAAATTATCAGTGTGTTGCTTTGATAGTTCGGTGTTCTCGTGGATGGCCGGGACAACCCCCGGATCATAGTCCGGGGGCATGACGGTGCAGACAGGTCCATTCAACGGATAACGCTATAAAAGCCGACAAATGATTGCGTTAAATCATAAACTGACTTACGCTGGCGCCATGATCAATTCCGAGTTTCCGTATGCCCTCCGCCGGATGCTCCCGTCCGGGCGCTCGCACGGGCGGCAAGGGCGCGCGAAAGAATCGGAGCGCGGAGATCCTGCATAACCCATTGAAAAGTCTCGATTCGGACGAGAGAATCCAAGGAAATCCAAGACAATCCAATAGCCACGATCCGGCCCAGTCGCGGCCAAACAGCCAGCCGCCAAGAAAACCCAAACCGCCCAAACGCAAGCCGCCCTCATCAGCGGCTTTTGGCGGCAAGGCCATAGGCGGCTACTTCAGCTGCCCGGCGGTGAACTGGGAAGAGACATAGCCGCTGAATCGGACGCACACGCCGTCAGACGCGAGCACACCGGCGGAGCCCGCGATATTGCACGGCGTGACGTATTCAGGCCTCTTGGACTTGTCGTGGCGCCCGTGCTGAGAAGGCAGCTCCGCCGCTTGCGCGGCGACCGCCGTGACGAGAGCGCCCGCGAGCGCCGATGCGATCCATCCAGGCAGGTTCATGCGCATGTCCGTGGGCGGCCTTAACGCGGCGATATGGCCGAAAGGCGCCGCCTGAGAGCCCACAGCCGCCATAATGCGCCGCTATTCGGCGGTCGGCAAGCTGACTTGCGACTCAGTGCGCAATCCGCAAGGAAGACGCGGGCCTGAACCCTGGAGCGCAAAAAGGCATGGAGACGAGGCCCGCTTTTGCACGCCCTTTCGCGCGCCCCGTAGCGCTTCCGTGGCTCGGGGGTTTCGCGCTCCTCGCGCTCGCCTTCTATGCAGCGGTCGCGCTCAAGCAGCCGATTGTCGCCGCGATCGTCGGCCTCGCAGCGCTGGCGATCCTGCGTTGGGCGCGAGCCGAGCGCCCGTTCTCGCAGGCTCTCATCGTCTTCGACGCGGCGGCCTTCGCAATCTTCGCCTATGATCGCAACGACTCGATCGGCTTCTGGCAATTGCCGGGCCCCTGGGCCGACGTCTTCCGGTTCGATACGTTCGGCGCGACGATCGCGCTCGCCGTCTACGCGGGCGGCTCGATCCTCGCGCTGATCGGCGGCTTTCGCGGGTTGCGCCTCATCGAGGCCGTGAGCCTCATCGCGGTCCCGTTTCTCTTCAACCTGCTGCTCGCGGTCGGCGCCGACTGGCACATGGCCGAACTGGGCGCGCTCGTAACCGCGCACGCCAATCTGCCCTTTCCCGCGCAAGTCGCCATCGGGCGCGCGCTGACGCTCTGGTTCATCGGCGAGGCGATCTTCATTCTGATCAACCTGATCAGCGTCAATCTCATTCCCCGCTCGCTTCGCACGCATGGCCTGTTCGCCTTGAGCGGCGCGCTCGCCGCCGCGACGCCTCTCTTCGCCAATGCGGCGCAATGGGTCGTGCAGCCGTTCCTGGCGATCTTCTTTTCCGCCTTGTGCGGAGCGCTGGCGCAAGCGGGCCTGTGGGCGATTGTCTATCTTCTGACCGGCGTCGCGCTCGATTGGCTCGCCGGGCGCCCGCCTCGCTTCGAGACGGCTTGGGAGCATTGGCGGACCGGCTTCATCAAGGGCGCGATCTACGGCGCCCTGTTCATGGGCCTCATCCTCGTCGCCGCCTTGATCTTGAACGCGCCCGGCGTGACGGCGATTCTCGACGGCGGCGCGCTGCTGATCGGCCCGCTTCTCGGCGCGCTGCTCTTTCCGCTCGGGCAGACGATCGTCGGCAGCGCGGACGGAACGCCGCCTTTCTTCGGGCGGTTGCGAGCGGCCTATCGCGACCCGCGAGGGCCTGCGCGCGGGCTCGTCATCGGGCTCGGCCTCGCGCTCGCCTATCGCGCCAATCTCGCGGCTTTCGACGGCGGCGGGCGTTTTCTCTCAATGGCGCTGATCGGCGCGCTTGGCTATGGCGGTGTCGACCTCGCCTTCGACGCGTGGAGCGTGACACGGGGCGAGCGGCGAAAGCTGCAAAGCTGGCGGCTCTATGCGCTCGGAATCCTGCTCGGCGGCTTGGTCGCAGGCGCGCTCGGCTGGTATTTCGACACGCCCCAGCTGCATGTCGTCATCAACAAGTTCTGGGCTTACGCCGACGTCAACTACCGGCTCGACGGCCGCAAGCTCGGCGATTTCACGACCTATCCGATCTTCAACAAATATGGGCAGATCAATCTCGGCGAGGTCGCGGGCGGGGTCCGCCTGTTCTGGACCGAGTCGGTCGCGGGCGTCATCAACTGGTCGCTCGCGGCGCCGCTGTTCTCGATCAATTACGTGCTGCTGGACGCCGCGCTGAAGCGAAGCCTGCGGCCGATCAAGACGCTGCTCAGTCCTGCAGGCGTCGAAGGCCTGGTGGAGCAGGGGGTGCGCGTCTTGCGCTGGGGCTTGTGGATGGCGCCGGTCATCAACTCGTTCCTGCGCCAGTCGCCGGACCCGACCTGGTACAACCAGGACGGAGCGATACGCACCGGCGTCGCCATCGGCGCTGACGCGAGCCAGAGCCCCGCAAACTTCCGCCAGTTCAGCCTCGCCTTGTTCACCGGGCTTCTCGCCTATGACTGGCTGAGAGTCCTCATCTGGTTCGACCATATGGGTCTCCGGGTCGCGACCCTGGTCAATCTCTCGTTTCTCGGCGGCGACCGGGCGGACGAGGCGGCGGCGCGCTTCGTCGGCCACCACGGCCGCACCCGCGCGATTCCAGACGGCATTCGCCGCTTTGGCACCTGGGCGCCGTTGCTCATCCCGTTTTACATCCCGCGCGGTCCCGAGTGGGACAAGGCGTGGACGGGCGCCGAGACGCTGGCGCGCGGCGGCGCGCCGATGCCCGACGCCGTGAGGACGCTTGCTCTCGCCTACGCCGCCTCCGGCGTCGCGATCGCGGCGGCGTCGCTCGCGGCCTTTGTCAAGGAGCGCGCCAAGGTCGGGCCGGCCGGGCCGTGGCTGGAGGGCGCGCCGCTCGAACTCGCGCGGCGGCCCGACCGCTTCACCTTCAACAACGGCGCCGTTGGACTCGAGATTCAACGCGACGGGCGCGGCGCCGCCTTTGTCATGGGCGCGGAGCGGGGCGGCTTCGCCATCGACCTCTTTCGCCGTCCGCTCGATCCCTATCAGGCGCGCGGGCACTTCTTCTATGTGAACGAGGAGGGTGAGGCGCCGTGGTCGATCGGCTTCGAGCCGGCGCGCCGCGCGGGCGACTATCGGATCGAGGAGCCAGGCTTCAACCGCCTCGCGATCATCCATGCGCTGAACGGGATCGAGGCGCGCATGGAGGTCGCGCCCGATCCCGAAGGCGCGATTCTGAGCTGGCGCATCGCGCTTCGGAACATTTCGGATCGAGGCCGGCGGATCCGTCTCACGAGCTTCTGCGAGGTCGCGGGCCATGAAACCGGAGCTTATGCGAAAGATCTCGACTTCGCCGGCATGCATGTTGAAACGATCTTCGTGCGCCCGCTCAACGCCATCCTCGCGCGCAACCGACTCCTGCGCTCCGCCCGCGCCGATCGTGGCGAAGTCGCGTTCTTCGCCGTGAAGCCAGGCTCCCGCGCCGAACTTGTCGGTTACGAGGACTCGCGCATCCGCTTCATCGGCGAAGGGTCGCTGGTCAAGCCGACCGGCTGCGAGCGCTGGCGCTGGCGCAAGCTAAATGACGAAGGCAAGCTCTGGCCCTTCGATCCCGCGGCGAGCTTCACGATCGAGGCGACGCTTGGTCCGGGCGAAGCGGCGGAGGCCGAGTTCATCGTCGGCCGCTCCGACAACGCCGTTTGGGCGGGCGAATTGATTGCGACGCGCCTGGGCCTCGCGCCGATGGCCGAAGCCGAACTCCAGAAGCGCCTCTACGAGACGCGCGCCGTCGAGCCTTCTCCCGCCCTGCATTCGCGCTGGCCGTTCAGCTTTTCCGCCGACGGCAAGGCGCTGAGCCTGACTCCTCGCACGCCCCGGCCGTGGGCGCACGTGATGGCGAACGAGCTCGGCATGGCGACGATGGTCTCGAACGACGGCGAGATTTTCTCCGCCTTCGGCAACGCTCGTCAGAATGGGCTCTCGGCCTTTCGGTTCGACAGTGTGACGGCCGTGCAGCCGTCGCAGATCGTCTATCTGCGCGACCTCGAGAGCGGCGAGACCGACGCGCCAAGCTTCGCGCCGTTCCAACACGGCGACGCTGCGCATGACGTGGTCTATGAGCCTGGAGTCGCGACGTTTACAATGGCGCGCGGCGATCTCGAGACGGAATATGTCGTGTTTGCGCCGCCTGATTATCCGGGCGACATGCGTCTCCTCACTCTGCGCAATCGCGGAACGGCGCCGAGGCGATTGCGGATCACGCCCTTCTTCGACCTTTCGCTTGAGGACAGCCCCAACGCGAGCGTCGACAAGATCCTTGACGAGACTGTTGGCTCGACGCTCCTCTTCAACAACCCCAACAACGATTTCGTGCGAGGCGTCGCCTTCGCCGCGACGAGCCTTCAAGCGCCGGCGACTGAGACGATCCGCGCTCGATTCTTCGGCGGACCAGGGCGCAATATCCTGACTCCCGCTATGGTCGAGGCTGGCGCGAGCGACGGAGCCGCGCGCGACGATGGCCGGCGCGTCGCCGCGTTCTCAAGCGAGATCGTCTTAGCCCCTGGCGCTGAGACGAAGATCGCGATCGTCTTCGGCGAGGCGGCGAGCCGCGAGGAAGCGCTCGCCGCAGCCGCGCGCGTCGGCGTCGGGAGCGCGGAGGACGCCCTTGCCGCGACGCGCGCCTCCTGGGCCGAGCGGCTCGGCAAAGTCGAGATTCGCACCAACCGCCCGGACTTCGATCGGCTTGTGAACACCTGGCTGCCCTACCAGCTCTACGCGTCGCGTTTGTTCGGGCGCGCCGGCCCGAACCAGCTTGGCGGAGCGACCGGCTATCGCGACCAGCTGCAGGACGTGCTGGCGCTGACGCTTCTTGAGCCGCGGCTGACGCGGGCGCAAATCGTCTTGCATGCGAGCCAGCAATTCCGCGAAGGCGATGTCCTCAAGTGGTGGCATCGCGCGCCAGGCGGCGGCACGGGTCTCGGTCAGCGCACCAAGGCGAGCGATCCGCACCTCTGGCTGCCTTACGTGCTTGCCCGCTATGTGCGCGAGAGCGGCGACCGGACCGTGCTCGATGAGACGACGCCGTTCCTCGAAGGCGAAGCCGTGCCGGCGCACGAGGACACCTGGATCGTGATCCCGCGCGTCTCGCGCGAAAGCGCGACGGTCTACGAGCATGCGCGCCTCGCCATCGTCTTCGCCCTTGAGCATCTGGGCGCGAACGGACTGCCGCTCCTTCGCGCAGGGGACTGGAACGACGGCATCGATGCGCTCGGCCGGCGCGAAATCGGCACCAGCGTCTGGATGGGCTTTTTCCTGGCCAGCGTGCTCGATGGCTTTGTCGAGCTCGCTCGGATCATGGCCGACGAACCGTTCGCCGCCCGCTGCGAAGCGGCGTTGGCCGCGCAGCGCAAGGCGCTCGAAACCGGCTGGATGGGCGACCACTACGCGCTCGACTTCGCTGACGATGGCCGCGAGGTCGGTGAGCGGAACGCGATGACGGCGGGCTGGTCCGCCTGGTCCGGCGCCTGCGACGATGCGCGCGCGCTTGCGGCGATCGAGGGGGGCTTGACGGGAATCGAGCGAGCGAACCGGATTTTGCTGCTCGAGACGCCATTCTACGAGCATTCGCAGCCCTATCCAGGCCGCATTGCCGATTATCCGCCTGGGGTGCGTGAGAATGGCGGCCAATATAGCCATGGCGCCACCTGGATCGTCGATGGCTTCGTACGGCTCGCCGGCTCGGCCCGCGCCCGGGGCGATCATGAAATGGCTTTGAAGCTCCAGCGCCGCGCCTTCGAGATTTACGAAAAGATCTCGCCCTTGAAGAAGACGGACCCACAAACCCTGGCTGTTTACGGCCTCATTCCGATTCAGCAGCCGGCCGATATTTACGATGGCTGGGGCCACGGCGGGCGAGGGGGCTGGTCGTGGTACACCGGTTCCGCCGCGCGGATGCTGTCGGCCGCCTACGCCCTTTTGGGAATCGAGCAGCGGGATGGGGAGATCGCGCTGCGGGATGACCTGTTTGAGGCGAAGGGCGAGCTTTGCGTCGAATCTCTTCGCATCGGGGGGAGGGTGTGGCGGGGCGTGGAGTCCTGACGGCCTGCAGAACGAGCGAGCATTCAAAGGGACGCTCGCGGCGACGCGCCGAGCCGCTCATGCGGTTAGCCGTCGGTTCGCTTGGCGATGGCGCGGGTGTCGCTCGGGGTGCGACCGAAGCGCTTTTTGTAGTGACGGCAGAATTGCGCCTGATCGGAGAAGCCGAAGCGGTAGGCTATGGCCGCGATGGATCCCTGTTTCGGGCGGCGGCGCAGCGCCTCGTCGCTCGCCGAAAGACGCTCCTCGAGCACCCAGCGCCCAAGCGACGTTCCTCGCGACGCGAACAGGCGGTGAAGATATCGAACCGAGATGCCGCATTGGTCGGCAACGGCGGCTGGCGACAGGCGCCTTTCGAACAGCCGAGCCCGCGCCGCGGTCATGATTCGGCGAAAATGCGCGTCCCTAACGGAACTCTCGCTGCTTTCGAAAGCGTGGTCGCCCGCTGACAGCGCAAGGCCCAAGAGGTCAAGCGCCTGTCGACTCAGAACAAGGTGGTTAGCCGGTTCGATGGCGTCGATGTTGGCGCTCATCGACTGCATGAGATCGATGAAAAGCCCGACGACTCCGTTTGATGCGCCGACGGCCCGTCCCATGAATGTCTTGCCGCGCGGCAGCCGTGCGTCGAGCAATGTTTCCGGAACCTTCAAAACCAGAAGCTCGTTCGCGTCCGGCTGATGGAGTTCGTAGGGCAGGTCGCCCCGCTCCGCGAGCAGCGTCCGCGTCCGACAATGCGATTGTTGAGCCTGTTGGTCGAAGAATAGGTCGCCACCGAGCGGGATGGTCATCAAGTGATAGTTCTCGACGCGCGAGGCAATCTGTCGGCTGCAACGCTTGTACGTCACTGGAGGGGACTTGATGCGCGAGAAGGAGATGTCCCCGAGCGTCCAGACCGAGAGATTGGCCCGAAACGGCCCTTGCGGTTCGACAAGCACGTCCTGAGGATAAAAGGCGCTGGAAATGGCGCGTCGCCAGTCCGCAACGTTGTCTAACACCGAAGCTGCGACGTCCGCGCCCATCTTCGCCTCTTCACACACGAAGTATGACGCAAGATTTGGTTCAGAGTCGACCGCCCCCGTGGCGCGCGGGTCCGGGCCGGCGGTCCAGGTCGCTCAGCGGCAATATGATGTGCGCGGATCGGCAAGCGCCGAGCTATGGCTATCGGCTACGCTTCCTTGATCTGCAAGGAGCGCCTCGATGTCAAACAGCACGGGAACAATGGTGGACGCTGGCCGTGGCATCCGATTCAAGCGCAACACAAGCGATGTCATTCCGGTGATTGACTTCAGTCCAATGCGGTCGAACCGCGTCGAGGATCGTCGGCAGATCGCTGCGGCTCTCAGGAAAACCTGCACCGAGGTCGGCTTTTTCTATCTGAAGAACCATGGAGTGCCCGAAGCTGTGATTCGCCGCGCCTACGCGGCGATGCAGCGCTACTTCGCGCTGCCGCGCGCCGAGAAAATGAAGCTCCATTATCTCTCGACGCCGAATCATCGGGGCTATGTGTCGCATGGCGACATCAAGGCCGACCACGAACTCAAGGGCGGCGATATGCACGAGGCCTTTGAGGCCTCACACGACCTTCCCGCCGATGATCCCGACTACCTGAAAGGCAACAAGTTCTACGGACCGAATTCGTGGCCTGACCAGCCTTCCGATTTCCGCTGGGCGCTCGGAACCTATTTCGACACGCAAATCGAGTTCGGGAAGATCATGCTGCGCGCCTTTGCGCTCGCTCTGGATCTGGACGAGACGTATTTCGACGACATCTACACCAAGCCGATGTCTCGAATGCGGGCCTGCTACTATCCGCCCCAGGAACCCGATTGGGACGTCAGCAAGATCGGCATCGGAGCCCATCGGGATTATGAGATTTTCACGACTGTCTGGCAGTCGCCGCAGCCGGGCCTTCAGGTGAAAGGCGTCGGCGGCGACTGGATTGAGGTTCCGCCGATCGATGGAACCCTCGTCATCAACATCGGCAATCTGATGCAGCGCTGGAGCAACGATCTCTTTCTTTCACGCCCGCATCGAGTCGTAAATCTGACCCACGAACATCGATATTCTCTCGTGCAATTCTTCGGGGTGAACTACGACGCGGCTCTCGACGCGTTTCCAAGCTGCAAGTCGGCCGCCAACCCAGCCAAATATCCGGCGATCAGTTGTGGGAAGAACACCGAGGATCAGGTCGCTCAGACCTACTATTCCCACTGAGCGGCAGGGCGACACGTGTAACATTTGTGAATACCCACCTCCGGGGCGCCCTTTTTGCGGCGATCCTGCGTCAAAAAGCGGCTCCTGCGTTGCGGCGCGGCTCCGTTTCTGGCAAGAGGCGCCCCGAACGAGCCGCGGGATAGCGTCCGCGGCCTTGAAATGGGGCTTTCACGCATGCTTCTGGGCCTGATTATCGTCTGTGGACTCCTATCGGTCGTCTACGGCGTCTACACGATCACGAGCCTCATGTCCGCGGACGCGGGCACCCAGCGCATGCAGGAGATTTCCGGCGCGGTCGCCGAGGGCGCGCAAGCCTATCTCCGGCGCCAATACACCACCATCGCAGGCGTCGGCGTCGTCGTGTTCGTGGTGCTCGGCTTTCTGCTTTCGTGGACGGTCGCGATCGGCTTTGCGATCGGCGCGATTCTGTCGGGCGTCGCGGGCTTCATCGGGATGAACGTCTCGGTTCGCGCCAACGTCCGGACGGCCCAGGCGGCGACCAAGTCGCTCGCCGGCGGCCTTGATATCGCCTTCCGCGCAGGCGCGGTGACTGGCCTCCTCGTTGCGGGCCTCGCGCTTCTGGGGGTCGCGGTCTATTTCGTGGTGCTGACCAACGTTCTGGGCTATGCGCCCGCCGACCGCACGACCGTCGACGCTCTGGTTGCGCTCGGCTTTGGCGCTTCGCTGATCTCGATCTTCGCCCGTCTTGGCGGCGGCATCTTCACCAAGGGCGCCGACGTCGGCGCCGATCTCGTCGGTAAGGTCGAGGCAGGAATTCCGGAGGACGATCCGCGCAATCCCGCGACGATCGCCGACAACGTGGGGGATAATGTCGGCGATTGCGCCGGCATGGCGGCCGACCTGTTCGAGACCTATGTCGTGACGGTCGTGGCGACCATGGTGCTGGCCTCGATCTTCTTCGAGAACACGCCGACCCTCATCCCGGCCATGACCTATCCGCTCGCCATCTGCGGCATTTGCATCGTCACCTCGATCATCGGCACGTTCTTCGTGAAGCTCGGCGCCAACAGCTCGATCATGGGCGCGCTCTACAAGGGCCTGATCGCGACGGGCGTCTTGTCGATCGTGGGGCTGGCGATCGCGACCACTTATGTGGTGGGCTGGGGCGACGTCGGCACGGTGGCCGGCAAGGTCGTCACCGGCTCGAACCTGTTCTTCTGCGGCATTCTCGGCCTCGTGATCACCGGCCTCATCGTCGTCATCACCGAATATTACACCGGCACTGGCAAACGCCCGGTCGTCTCGATCGCTCAGGCGTCGGTGACGGGCCATGGCACGAACGTCATTCAGGGGCTTGCGGTCTCGCTCGAATCGACTGCGCTGCCGGCGCTTGTCATCTTGGGCGGCATCGTGTGGACCTACCAGCTTGCGGGCCTGTTCGGCACCGCGATCGCGGTCACGACCATGCTGAGCCTTGCGGGCATGATCGTGGCGCTCGACGCCTTCGGCCCTGTCACCGACAACGCCGGCGGCATCGCTGAGATGGCCGGCCTGCCCAAGGAAGTGCGCCAGTCGACCGATGCGCTCGACGCGGTCGGCAATACGACGAAAGCGGTGACCAAGGGCTACGCGATCGGTTCGGCGGGCCTGGGCGCGATCGTCCTGTTCGCTGCCTACACCAACGACATCCGCCACTTCACTGAGACCGGCGCCGCTTATTTCAAGGACATCGGCGACGTCTCGTTCGACCTTTCCAATCCTTACGTGGTGGCGGGGCTGATCTTCGGCGGCCTCATCCCCTATCTGTTCGGCGGCATCGCGATGACCGCGGTCGGACGCGCCGCTGGCTCGGTGGTGCTCGAGGTGCGCCGGCAGTTCAAGGAAATGCCGGGCATCATGAACGGCACGCAGCGCCCAGACTATGGGCGCGCCGTCGACCTTCTCACGAAAGCGGCGATTCGGGAGATGATCATTCCATCGCTCCTGCCGGTGCTTGCGCCCTTCGTCGTCTATTTCGGCGCGCTGTGGATCTCCGGCTCGAAAGCCTCGGCCTTCGCCGCGCTCGGCGCGTCGCTCCTTGGCGTCATCGTCAATGGCCTGTTCGTCGCCATCTCGATGACCTCGGGCGGCGGCGCGTGGGACAACGCCAAGAAGAGCTTCGAGGACGGGTTCGTCGACAAAGACGGCAACAAGTGGGTGAAGGGCTCCGAGGCCCACAAGGCCGCCGTCACCGGCGATACGGTCGGCGACCCTTACAAAGACACGGCTGGCCCGGCGGTCAATCCGGCGATCAAGATCACCAACATCGTGGCGCTCTTGCTGCTGGCGATCCTGGCGAAATGAAGCGATAGGGACGAGGAGACGGAGTCCGGCTCCCCCGTCCCTATCCCCGTTCGCCTCGGCTAAGCCTGTCGGGCCGAGGCTCGTAGATCCGCCTTGCCCATCTTCGAGGGCGCGAGCGAGCGGCCTAGCTCAGCACAGGAGCCTCGCCCCTGCTGGGTCAGGAAAACTTGAACAGGCCGCCCATGATGTTCTTGAGGAAGTCAGGCTCCGAGCCGCCGGTGGGAGTGGTGCGGCTGACGAAGTCGAACACTTTGCCGTCCTTCATGCCATAGTTGGCGATACGGTCGACCTTGCCGTTCTTGTTGAAGTAGACCGCCAGCACCTGCTGATCGGCCATCTGGATGGGCATGAACGACAGGGTGTGCTTCATCTTCTGCCCGATATAATACCAGGCGTCGCCCCCGATCGTCGAAGTCGTGGACGGAGTGCCGAGCAGCGCCAGCGCCTCCGGCTTGGTCGTCACGCCGACCTTGACCTGCGACACCGTGCTCTCGTCAACTTGATAGCCGCGGTCGAAGTCGCCCTCGTAGCCAAGGCAACCGCTCACCGTCAACGCGGCGCACAGACTCAATCCCACCATGGCTCGACGATGAAGCTTGTGCGCCATTCGCATTCCGTATCTCGTTGACCCGCGCATTTTGCCTTGTCAGACCTGACGCGGATGCCTAACTCATGAACCCTGAACAGAGCAAGGCGCGAGGGGCGGCTCGCGGGGCATTGAAATGATTTTCGCCCAATGGCGCGCGCGGCGCGCAAGCAAAGCAGTCATCGAGCAGATTCTGGGCGAGATCGTGGCCGCGGCCCGTCGCCCGGCGCTCTACGAATCGTTTGGCGCGCCGGACCGAATCGATGGCCGATTCGAATTGCTCGCGCTGCACGCCGGTCTCGTCCTGCGTCGGCTGGCGGTGCTTGGGGGCCTTGCTGACGCCATCGCCCAGGATCTCGTCAACAGCGTCTTCGCCCATTTCGACGACACGCTGCGCGAAATGGGACACGCGGATGTCGGCGTGGCGAAGCGGCTGAAAGCGATGGGGAGGGCCTTCTATGGCCGTAACGCCGCTTACGCCGCCGCCCTCGATGACGGCTCAGTCGCCGATCTGGCTCTGGCGCTGGCCCGCAACGTCTACGGCGCCGCAAGCCGCGATGCTCCGCGCAAGGCCGAGGCGCTCGCTCGCCATGTCGCCTCGCTGGACGCCGCGCTGGCGGCGATTCCCATCGAGGCTTTCGCAAACGGCCGCTTTCGTTTTCCGCCGGGCTTGATTGTCACCGGAGATCGACCATGACCGAAGTCAAACTCTTCTCCCGTATGGTGCGAATCGACGCCCTGCCGCGGGACGGCCAAACGGTGACCATCGAGGCCAATTCCGACGAGCGACAGGCGCTCGCTTCGTTCTACGAGCTTCCGGCCATCGCCGTGTTGACGGCGACGTTGCGTGTCGAACCCCAAGGGCGCGGCGGAGCGCGGGTGACCGGTTCAGTCCATGGCGAGGTCACTCAGACCTGTGTGGTGTCGCTCGAGCCGTTCGCCGCGATCGTCGACGAGGCCGTCGATGTGCGATTCGCTCCGCAGGCGGCCGTCGCTTCCGTGCCCGCGGCGCCGCGGGAAACGCTGACCGTCTCGGTCGATGACGAAGACGAGCCCGATCCGGTCGTCGACGGGAAAATCGACCTCGGCGCGCTCGCGGCGGAGTTCCTCGCGCTTGGGCTCGATCCTTATCCGCACAAGCCCGGCGCGGTTTTCGAGTCGGACGGGAATTCCGAGCCGGCGGATTCCCCGTTCTCCGTGTTGGCCCAGCAGGACAAGCGAGTCGACTAGGCTCTTCGCGTCATGTCCGCGAACGTCGCCGCTGATCTCGCCACAAGACCATCTGCTGACGGCGCGCAGCAGCTTTGCCGCGTGGAACGGGCTGCCGGCGCCTGCAATCTGATCGAGGTTTCTTGCGTTGCCTTGCGCGGCGAAGCCGCTATTGTCGCGCCGCGCTGCGCCGTCCGGGCGATGCGCCCAGGCGGTCGGAATGGCAGGCGATGTTCGCATAGCGCTAGACGCGATGGGGGGTGATCATGGCCCGACGGTCGTTGTGCCTGCCGCCTCCGTCGCCCTGGAGCGCCGTCCCGACGTTGAGTTTCTTCTCTATGGCGACCAGGCGGCGATTGAGCCCATCCTCGCGCGTCATCCTAAACTCGCCGCCAGATCACGCATTGTGCACGCCCCCGTTGCGGTCAAGATGAGCGACAAGCCGAGTCAGGCTCTGCGGACTGGGCGTCGCGTCTCGTCGATGTGGCAGGCGATCGAAGCGGTGAAAGGCGGAACTGCCGATTGCGCCGTCTCCGCCGGGAACACCGGCGCCCTCATGGCAATGGCCAAGTTCTGTCTCCAAACGATGGAGCCGATCGAGCGGCCGGCGATCGCCGCGATGTGGCCGACGCTGCGGGGCGAATCGATTGTGCTCGACGTTGGCGCGACCATCGGCGGCGACGCCCAGCATCTGGTGGATCTGGCGGTGATGGGCGCGGCGATGGCGCGAATCGTCTTCCACATCGACTCGCCCACGGTGGGTCTTCTCAATGTCGGGACCGAGGAGATCAAGGGCGTCGAGGAGGTGAGGGCGGCCGCCCGCATTCTGCGCGAGGCTAACTTTCCCAATATGCGCTACCAAGGCTTCGTTGAAGGCGACGATCTCGGCAAGGGCGCTGTCGACGTTTTCGTCACCGAAGGCTTCACGGGCAATATCGCGCTCAAGACTGCAGAGGGAACGGCGAGGCAGCTTGGCCAATACATGCGCGACGCCGTCAACCACAGCGTCCTCTCGCGGATCGGCTTCCTGTTCGCGCGCAACGCGATCATGGAGCTGCGCGCCAAGATGAGCCCGCGCGCCAGCGGCGGCGTGTTTTTGGGGCTTGACGGCGTCGTCATCAAGGCCCATGGCGGCGCGGACGCCGAGAGCTACGCCGGCGCCGTGGAGTTGGCGTATGATATGGTGCGACAGCAATTGCTCGCTAAGATTCGGGAAATGATCGCTCACGCCAACGGATCCCGCCCCGCGCTCGCCCCCTCGCGGGTCGCTCAGTCCTAGTCACGGAAATCCCGCTCATGAGCCTTGCATCCCCCCCGCCGAGCGTCCGTCGCGCGCGTCGCGCCGAACCGGAAGCCGATCGCGACGGGGGCGTCGCCGCGATCCGCTCGTGTGTGCGCGGCGTCGGCGCCGTGCTGCCCGCCCACGCAGTGTCGAACGCCGAACTCGTGACACGGGTCGACACATCGGACGAGTGGATCACGCAGCGCACCGGCATCCGCCAGCGCTATCTGGCGGAGCCTGGTGAAACCACATCGTCGCTGGCGCTCGGGGCGGCTCGGGCGGCGTTGCGCAGCGGCGGCCTGGAGGCCGTTGACATCGATCTCATCATTGTCGCAACGTCGACGCCCGACTACACCTTTCCCTCGGTCGCCACTCAGGTTCAGGCCGATCTCGGCATCGTGGAGGGCGCGGCCTTCGACCTGCAAGCTGTCTGCACCGGCTTCGTCTACGCCGTCGTGACGGCGGACAAATTCTTGCGGTCCGGCTCGCATCGTCGCGCGCTCGTGATCGGCGCCGAAACGTTTTCGCGCCTCATGGATTGGAACGACCGAACGACCTGCGTCCTGTTCGGCGATGGGGCGGGAGCGATCGTGCTCGAGGCGCGTTCGAGCGATGGCAGGCTCGCCTCGCCCGGCGTGATCGCTTCTCGGCTGCGCTCCGACGGCCGGCATCGCGACAAACTCTACGTCGACGGCGGCCCATCGAAGACCCAGACGGTCGGCCACTTGCGCATGCAGGGCAAGGAAGTGTTCCGCCATGCGGTCGGCATGGTCACGGATGTGACCCAGGGCTGCTTTTCAGACGCCGGCGTGACTGCGGACGACATCGACTGGTTCGTGCCGCATCAGGCCAATCGCCGAATCATCGACGCTTCGGCGGACAAGCTCGGCATTGCCTCCGATAAGGTGATCGTCACGGTCGACCGGCACGGCAACACGTCCGCCGCCTCGATTCCGCTGGCTCTCGACGTCGGCGTCCGGGATGGCCGCATCAAGCCCGGCGACCTGGTGATGATCGAGGCGATGGGCGGCGGCTTCACGTGGGGTGCTGCGCTCATTCGCTGGTGAAGGCTCGCGCTGGTGAAGGCTCGTGTCGCCTATTCGAAAGCGAAGATGCGCTTCCAGTCGTTTTTCATGCTGACGACGATCCAGCCGTCCTTGATCGCCTCGCTGTAAAGCTCGGGGGTGAACCGACCGACCTTGGTGTCTGGAAGGCCTTGCGCCGGCCCGTAGGCGTATTCGCGCGCCGAATCATCGTGCAGCGTTAACAACGCGAGCCGGCGGCCGTGGCCGGCCTTCGTATATTCGAGCATCTGGCGGTCGCCGGTCGAATTACCGAAGGCGAGATACGGCCTCCGTCCGATCATGAGGTGAATGCCCTCAGGCTTGCCGGCGTTGTCGTCGTTGAGCAGGAGCTTCGGCTCTTTGATCAGGACCGGCCCGTTCGCGCCGTCCTGATAGCTGACGGCGCCGGCGCTGCCCACCACCTGCTCGGGCGGAATTCCATAGACCGCCTCGGCGTAGACGCGGACGAAATCCTGCCCTCCGCCGGTGACGATGTAGGTGCGGTAGCCGTTGGCGCGCAGATATCCCAGAAGCTCGATCTGCGGCTGATAGACGAGATCGGTGTACGGCAGCTTCCATCGTGGATCGCGCGCGTGAGCGAGCCATTTTGCGACGTCGTCGCGAAACGTGTCGACGTCCATGCCGGTCAGAGTGGCGGCGGCGACCTTGATGAGCGCCTCGAGGCCAAGGTCCGCGATCGCTTCGCGATTCCCTGTCAGCACGGTGCGGAACGGCTCGACAGAGGCGAGCTCAGGCTTGACCTTGATCAGCGCCGGGACGCGATCGAAACAGTAGACGACCTGCGTATAAATCGGGTGCTCGACCCACAGCGTGCCGTCCTGGTCGAAAGTCGCGATGCGCTCCGCGAGCGGCACGAAATTCGGGCTTGCGGGGTCGGTCGTCGCATGGACGAATGCGACGATCGCGTCCTTGGCGCGGCCCGCGCTCCAAGAGGGGAGGGGGTCGGCTTCAGCGACCGCTCGCCCGGCGAGACCGAGCGCGGCCGCGCCGCCGAGCATGAGCGCCGCAAACTCGCGGCGGTGCAGGTCCATGTCGAGTCGAAATCTCGCTGGCTTAAGCCAGCGAGATGCTCATGCCGCTGAGGTCGATCGAGAAGCTGAAGCCGACCTGGCGCCCATGCAGCCGCAGCACGACGCCATTGGCGTTGGAGAGCTGCGCGGTGCTTCTGCCCCCAGCAACCGCAAGACCAGCGCCGATCGCTGAATAAATGCCGGCGATTTGCCCGGGAGCGTGAAGGTTCGAGGCGGTGCCGACCAGGTCGGTGGCCGACACGCCGATCAGGGCACCGGCGCTGATGCCGCCGACTCTGAGCGGAAACTGCTGTCCCCGAAACGTCAACATGCCGCTGCCGCCAGTCACGCCGAAGATGAAACCGGCGCTGGCGATGTGCATGGAGATCGCGCCGGTCGCGGCTTCGGCTGGCGCGACGAACGCTCCTGTCGCAACACCGACGCCTGACAGAATAAGGCCGCGGCGCGAAATCGTGCTCATACCCATCTCCCCATTGAGGTCCCCATCGAACGCCCGCGAATCATTTGGGTCTGCTGGGCGCACGGTGCAAAACGCACTCTACCGCGTTGTGCGGGCTATTCGCTAGTGCTTGCTGTCGGAGGCGCTTTTGACGCTCCTCGCCCGGCCTTTCCGGGCTAGAAAATCCGCTGAGGGTCATCGCGACCGTGGACTTCAGTCAGATCTCTGCCGCGAAAAATAGGTGCCGACGGATCGACTCGAGCGGAATTTGTCCAGGCCGAGGCCCGCGACAAAAATGGCCGCTCTCTCAGGCCTTACGCCTAGATAGAGCCGATTGCGCGCAGGTCGAACCGTGACCGTCATTGCGACCCCCGGATCAAGTCCGGGGGGAAGCAATCCAGGGGAGCGTAGGGCGCCCTGCGGCTCCTGGATCGCCGCGTCCCCCCGGGCTCTTCGACCCGGGGGTTCCTCGCGATGATGGTGTGGACGGCCCCGCCCTCACGGCATCAAGTGCCAAACGTGGTCGCCGGAGCGCCACCAACGGGGAGGCCGTCCATGAACAAGTTTATCCGAGTTGGCGTCGATTTGGGCAAGAACCATTTTCAGGTTCATGCGCTCGAGCGCGAGGGGAGCGGTGGGGCGAGCCGCAAGCTGAGCCGGTCGAAGATGCGAGCGTTTTTTGCCCGGACCGCGCCTTGTCGCATCGGCATGGAGGCGTGCGGGTCGGCGCATTGTTGGGCGCGCGAGCTGATCGCGATGGGCCACGAAGCAGCGCTGATTCCTCCGGCCTACGTCAAGCCGGGAGCCTGCCCTCGGGCCTGACCCGAGGGTCAAGCGTGGCAAGAACGATGCGCTCGATGCGGCGGCGGTGTGCGAAGCGATGTCGCGTCCCGGCATGCGGTTCGTGCCGATCAAGAGCGCCGATCAGCAAGCGGTTCTGATGCTGCACAAGACCCGCGAGCTCTTGATCAAGCAGCGCACGATGAGCGTCAACGCGTTGCGCGGCCATCTGGCGGAGTTCCGGCCTTGTCGTCGCCAAGGGCATCGGCCGGGTCGGCGCGTTGCTCGAGCTGGCGAACGCCGATGGATCTGTGCCGGAGGCGGCGAAAGACGCGGTGAAGCTCATGGCCTTGCACCTCGAGGGACTCGACCGATCGATCGACGCCGTGGAGGACAAGATCGCCGCGGCCAACGCCGCAAACCGGACGAGCCAGCTTATCGATCGGATTCCCGGGATCGGCCCGCTGATCGCCTCGGCGATCGCCGCCAGCGTCCCCGACCCGGGCGTGTTCAAGTCGGGACGCGACTTCGCGGCCTGGCTCGGATTGACGCCGCGGCAGAACTCGACCGGCGGCAAGGAGAAGCTCGGCGCCATCACCAAGCAGGGCAATCGATATCTGCGAAAGATCCTGGTGGTCGGCTGCACCTCGGCGCTGCGCGTCGCCGCCAAACGCAAGGGCGCTCTCGCCGAGTGGATCGCCGCGATGCGGGCGAGAAAGCCGGAGCGCCTGGTCGCGGTGGCGCTCGCCAACAAGCTGGCGAGAATCTGCTGGGCGATCATGACCACCGGCGAAGCGTTCCGCCAGGAGATCTTCGCCAAGGCGTGAGCGCGGTCATCGGCAAAGGCCTTCGACCTTCAGGAGTTTGGCAAGCGCGACGAGACATGATGAACGACAACGGTCGCCACCGAACGCCTCCGGACACCCCGCGAATTGTCATGAGCGTCAAGCTCGCCGCGATGATCAGGGACCGAGGCGGTCGGACTTCATCAGGGCCAGCGGCCAAAAGCGCCGCGCCAACAGGCCGGACATATGACCGCAGCCGACCAAGCCGTTCCCATCGTCAAAAAGCCCTTGCCAACAGGGGCCGTCCACATATGACGATCACGGTCCGACCCAAACGCAGTTCGCTTGCCTCAGCCGCCGAACGTTCTCGACGCGAAGGCTTCAAGATCGGCGTAGAAGCGGTCTTCGAAAGCGACCGACCGGTGGGGGCTGTGGCCCGCGCCCTCATAGGGGATGATCTCGGCGTGCGGGTTCGCAGCCAGAAAACGCGCGTCATGGCCGGGAAGAAAGACCGCGCCGAACCGCGCATCGCCCTGAATGACCGTGACCGGTCGAAGCAATGGCCGCTCCCGCGGAATGGGAACCATGAGGCTATCGACCTCGGGAGAGGCGAGCGCCCAACAGCGGTTGTCCTGCCGCTTGAGCGCGGACGCATGGCTCAGGAGGTGGCGCGGAAGGATGTGATCCTTCGCCGCGCCGCCCGTCGGCCATGGCGCGTTCGACAAGATGTCGAGAATGGCCTCGATCGGCGCCTTGTCTTCGATCCAAGCCGCATGACGAGCGGTCACCGCGGCGAAGATCTTGGGCATCGGCGTTCGCCGCCATTCGTTCGGTTCTCCCATGTACCAGGGCGGATCCTCCAGGAAGACCGAACGCACGTTCGGATTCGACGTCTGCGCCAGCAATCCCGCGACGACGCTTCCGAGCGAATTGCCCACGATCAGGGTGGGGCGTGCGACCGCCGCAAGCGCGGCCTCCGCGTCTGAGCGATAGCCATCGAGATCGTATGTCTCGACCCGGTCGGAATGGCCGTGCCCGCGGAAGTCCAGCGTCCAGACCTGAAAGCGGTCCATCAGGCGCATCACGCCTTCTTCCCAGGTGTCGCGGCTGAGACCGAGCCCGTGCAGGAAGAGAATCGGAGGCGCTTTGGCCCGCCCATAAACGGACGCGGCAAGCCCGAGCGATCCATTGGCGAGGCTGAGATCAGTCATGGGGACGGAGCTTCGCCCACCGCCCAGCTTCTATCAAGAAAAAGGGCGACCTTTCGGCCGCCCTTTCGTTCCTTCGCGGGAGTGGCTGGACTTAGAAGTCCATGCCGCCCATGCCGCCGCCGCCACCGCCCATCGGCATGGCGGGCGCATCCTTCTTCGGCTTGTCGCCGATCATCGCCTCGGTAGTGATGAGGAGGCCGGCCACGGAGGCCGCGTCCTGCAGAGCGGTGCGCACGACCTTCGCCGGGTCGACAATGCCGGCCTCGATCATGTCGACATACTCTTCCGACTGGGCGTTGAAGCCGTAGGTCTGCGACCTGTTGTCGCTGATCTTGCCGACGACGATCGAGCCTTCGTTGCCCGCGTTCTCGGCGATCTGACGGATCGGGGCTTCAAGCGCCTTGAGCACGATCGAGATGCCGGCCTGCTCATCGGCGTTCTCGCTCTTGAGCTTGGAGACGGCGCCCTTGGCGCGCAGCAGCGCGACGCCGCCGCCCGGAACGATGCCCTCTTCGACCGCCGCGCGGGTGGCGTTGAGCGCATCGTCGACGCGATCCTTCTTCTCCTTGACCTCGACCTCGGTCGCGCCGCCGACCCGGATCACCGCAACGCCGCCGGCGAGCTTCGCCAGACGCTCCTGCAGCTTCTCCTTGTCGTAGTCGGACGTCGTCTCCTCGATCTGGGCCTTGATCTGCCCGATGCGGCCTTCGATGTCCTTCTTCGCGCCCACGCCGTTGATGATCGTGGTGTTTTCCTTCTCGATCCGGACGCGCTTGGCCCGGCCGAGCATCTGCACCGTGACGTTCTCGAGCTTGATGCCGAGGTCCTCGGCGATCATCGTGCCGCCGGTGAGGATCGCGATATCCTCGAGCATCGCCTTGCGGCGATCGCCGAAGCCGGGGGCCTTGACGGCCGCGACCTTGAGGCCGCCACGCAGCTTGTTGACGACCAGGGTCGCCAGCGCCTCGCCCTCGATGTCCTCAGCGATGATGAGGAGCGGCTTGCCGGTCTGCACGACCGCCTCGAGGACGGGGAGCATCGGCTGGAGCGAGGAGAGTTTCTTCTCGTGGATGAGAATGTAGGGATCCTCGAGCTCGGCCAGCATCTTCTCGGCGTTGGTGATGAAATAGGGCGAGAGATAACCGCGGTCGAACTGCATGCCCTCGACGACGTCGAGCTCAGTCTCGAGGCTCTTGGCCTCTTCGACGGTGATGACGCCCTCGTTGCCGACCTTCTGCATCGCGTCGGCGATCATCTTGCCGATCGACTTGTCGCCGTTGGAGGCGATCGAGCCGACCTGCGCGACTTCAGAGGATTCTTTGATCTTCTTCGAGCGCTTGGCGATGTCCTTGACCGCTTCGACAACCGCAAGGTCAACGCCGCGCTTGAGATCCATCGGATTCATGCCGGCCGCGACCAGCTTCGCGCCCTCGCGGACGATCGCCTGGGCGAGAACCGTGGCGGTCGTGGTGCCGTCGCCGGCGGTGTCGTTGGTCTTCGAGGCGACCTCGCGCACCATCTGGGCGCCCATATTCTCGAACTTGTCGTCGAGCTCGATCTCCTTGGCGACGGTGACGCCGTCCTTGGTGATGCGGGGAGCGCCGAACGACTTGTCGATAATGACATTGCGGCCCTTGGGCCCGAGCGTCACGCGGACGGCGTTGGCGAGGATGTCGACGCCGCGCAGCATCTTCTCGCGCGCGTCAGAAGAAAAACGTACGTCTTTAGCAGCCATTGCTTCAGTTCCTTGGTAAAAAATCGTTCAGATTAAGGTCAGGCGGCTTTCTTGGAGGAGGAGGGGGAGCCTTCAACCACGCCCATGACGTCGGATTCCTTCATGATGAGGAGCTCCTCGCCGTCGATCTTGACCTCGGTGCCGCTCCACTTGCCGAACAGGATCCGGTCGCCGGCCTTGAGGTCGAGCGGGACGAGCTTGCCGCTCTCATCGCGGGCGCCGGGGCCGACGGCGATCACTTCACCCTCTTGCGGCTTCTCCTTGGCGGTGTCGGGGATGATGATGCCGCCTTTCGTCTTTTCCTCGCCTTCAATGCGACGGACGACGACGCGGTCGTGCAGGGGACGGAACTTCATGAAGGTTTCCTCTTTCGAAATCGCCTCGTGGGCGCGACCAAAAGTTTGGCACTCACTCGATCGGAGTGCTAGCGGGGCTCAAATAGGGCGGCGACCCTGTGCCGTCAAGGGCGGCGGAGGCGCGAAAAAGGCCGCTGTTTGCGGGCTTTGCGCTACGACGGCTGACTGCTTTCGCACACAACGGCGGCGACACTGCGGCCGATCCGCCAACGTCGGCCGCGGCGACTGGCTGGCGGGGGAGCGACAGCGCCAGTATTCGGCGCTCGCCTCACCAAGATTAAAAATTATTTTTACCTGGAACGTGGCGTTTTCTTCGCTGAAATCGTGAGCGGAGGCGGGGCCGTAATCTTGTGACAGCGCTTCGGCGACCTAAATACAGCTCACACTCGGGGGGGTCTCGCCGGTGCCTACGCGCGCCGGCATAGAACAAGGAGATCGCCATGACCAGCGGCCCACGCGCTTCCCTGATCGCGCTCACTCTGGGCGCTTTTGCATCCCTCTCACCGCTCGCCGCCGCAGACGCTGCGACCGTCGTTCATCACCCCGCTTCCGCCGCTCACGCGCGGACAGCGCACGCTTACGGGCGCGTCACCGCCCACCGCCATGCCCACCATTACGCTCACGCTCGCGCCCATCGCTACGCCTATGGCTACGGATACAATCCCGGTGCGGCCGCAGCGGCCGGCGTGATCGGCGGCGTCCTTGGCGGGGCTATGGCCGACCCTTATGGCTGCGACGGGTATGGCTATTACGGAGCCTACGGAGATTGCGGCTATGTCGGCGGCTACGGATGGGGCTATCCCGGCTATGGCTTTGGCTACGGATGGGGTCCCGGCTATTACGGAGGCGACTATTACGGCCACGGGTTCGGCTTCCACGGCGGCGGGGCGCGGTTCGCTGGCGGCAATTTCGGCCATATGGGTGGGTTCGGCGGCGGCCACTTCGGTGGGTTTGGCGGCGGCCATATGGGCGGATTCGGCGGTGGCCATTTCGGCGGCGGCGGACATTTCCGCTAACCCGCGCTCTGGTCGAGCGGATTGAATGTCGGGCGGCCTCTTGGCCGCCCGCTTGCTTTCGCAGGCGCCCGTTTCAGGCGCCGCCGGCCGACTCCTCACCGCGCATTGGGAACCCAGCAACGGGTGGCGCGTTTCTTTTGAGACAAGATTATGTGGCGCGCAGCGCCGGTCTTCAGAAGGAAAGAGGTCGCCATGTCCCGCGATAGTCTTCGATCTTCAGCCATCGCGCTGAGTATGGCCGCGTTCATTTCAGTCCCGGCTATGGCCGCGGGCGACTACACCCTCCCGGTTCCGTCCAACGAGCCGGCGTCGCAACCCGCCCACCCGCCCAGCGTTGCGCCTGCGCAGAACGGTCAGAGCGCCGCGGCCCCCTCGCTCAACGAGCCCGCGCCGACGCCGAACTGGGCTGAGTCCGGCCCGCAGGGGTCAACGGCCGCTCATGGGCCTGCAATCCGCCAAGCTTCGCGGCATCACACGCGGCGCTACGTATCGCGGAATTGGCGCCGGACCTATAGCGGCAACCCAGTGACGACGGCCGCGACCGGAGTCGCCGGCGGGGTGGCCGATCTAGGCTCCGTCGCCGCTTATCCGTTCTACTGCTTCCCGAATTACGGCTCCTGCTCGGTCCGCGTGCCGTATCGGTTCTGATCGCGCGTTGGCGTCGGTCTGGGGCCTCGGCGGCGCTATGGGTCGCCGAGGCGGGGCACATTCAGCGCATCCCAGAGAAATGTCTTCTGGTGAAATTTTCTAGAGCGAAAATGTCTGGGCGAGGTCAGGCCGCGACCGCGAGCAATCTTTCAACTTCGTTAACCAAGTCTCGAAGATGAAACGGCTTGGAGAGGATTCTCGCGTCTTTCGGGGCCGCGCTGGCGGGATTGAGCGCGACGGCCGCAAAGCCGGTGATGAACATGACCTTGATTTCAGGGTCCAGCTCGGTGGCCCGGCGGGCGAGCTCGATGCCGTCCATCTCGGGCATCACGATATCCGTCAGCAAGAGCTCGAACGGCTCCTCGCGCAGGCGATTATAAGCCGAAAGGCCATTATCGAAAGAGGTTACGGCGTAGCCCGCATTCTGGAGCGCCTTGACGAGGAAACGACGCATGTCGTTATCATCCTCGGCAAGCAGGATCTTGGCGCAAATTTCGACCGGCGTTTGCATCACTCTCCCCTAGCGTGACTTGCAACCTTGCGGCGCCCCAGTAAAAATTTATTGAACCCGGGGAGATCGCTCGCGTCGGCCCGGGTTTTCGCAATATGATAAAAACGAGCGGCGCGCTCGGCGCAAGCGTTGGCCGGAGGTTTGATGGAACAAGTCGAGGGGCCGGCGGTCAAGGACTTCGATCGTCCGTTCGAGACAATCGAGCCCGCGCGCTTGACCTCGCCCCTCGTTTTCAGCTCGCCCCATTCGGGCTCCTCCTATCCGGCGCGCTTTCTCGCCGCCTCCCGTCTCGATCCGCTGACGCTGCGCCGATCGGAGGACGCCTTCGTCGATGAGCTGTTTCTGCCCTGCGTCGGGCTCGGGGCGCCGCTCCTGCGCGCGCTCTTCCCGCGCGCCTATCTCGACGTGAATCGGGAGCCATATGAACTCGACCCCCAGATTTTCGATGGACGGCTGCCCGAGTTCGCCAATACCCGTTCGCTGAGGGTGGCCGTGGGTCTCGGCACGATTCCCAGGGTGGTCGGCGACGCCCAGGCGATCTACAAGAAACGGATCCCTGTCTCGGACGGCCTCCGGCGGATCGAGACGCTCTACCAGCCTTATCACGTCGAGTTGAAGGGACTGATCGCGCGGGCGCGGGGTTGGTTTGGCGTCGCGGTTCTCATCGATTGCCATTCGATGCCCTCGAACGCGGCCGACGTCAGCGGCTTCGACATCGTGCTCGGCGACCGATATGGCGCAAGCTCTGGGCCCGCCGTCGTTGACATTCTCGAATCGAGTCTCAGGCGCGCCGGCTATCGCGTCCGGCGCAACAAACCGTTCGCCGGCGGATTCATCACTGAACATTATGGCGCGCCGGCGGACGGCGCTCATGCGGTCCAAATCGAGATTGCGCGGGCGCTCTACCTCGACGAGCGCAAGATCGTGCGGACCGAACGGTGGACTGCGCTGCAGGAAGATCTGTTCGCGGCGGCGCAGGCGCTAGCGCTCGAGTTCGGCGGCGATTCGCAACCGGGCCGGCTGGCGGCCGAGTGAGCCGCTCCGCAGCATCACCCTTTTGCATTGCAGCGCAATCTGGTGCGACGCACAAATTACAGGAGAAACGGATTTCACAAAAAAGGAGGCCGCCGTGTTGCCACAGCGGCCTTGAGTCTAGGGAGGAAACGCCCAAGGAGGGCATATGCGGCAGGTCATGCCGCACCGCAACAATATGTTTGCTGACTGCCCCCGTTGCAAGCTTTTTCTTCATCGCTGAGGCCGTCCCCCACTGAATTCGAGGGCCTGTTGCATTCCGGTTCGGACGCGCCAATGAGGCTAAAAAAGCAAATAATCTTTTAGTAGCAATGCTATAGAACGATATAGGTAACACAAATCGATCGATAGCTAGCACAGGCAAGGATAGCAGATATGCGTATAAAGCATGAGGTTTTACGCGTTTTTGGGGGCTTTGAATGACCGCTGTGGACTTCGCAGCTTTCGTCGAGCGGCTGGCGCAGGTGTCGGGCGAGGTGATTCTCCCATTTTTTCGCAGTGCGATTCGCGCCGAAGACAAGGCGCCGGGCGGCGTTTTCGACCCCGTCACCGAGGCGGACCGGGGCGCGGAGGCCGCGATGCGGCGCCTGATCGCGCAGACGTTCCCCGCTCACGGGATCATCGGCGAAGAATATGGGCGGGACCGCCCGGATGCCGAATATGTCTGGGTCCTCGACCCGATCGATGGAACCAAGAGCTTTATTTCCGGCCTGCCGACATGGGGCACCCTGATTGGGCTCATGCATCGCGGCCAGCCGGTCTATGGCATGATGGCCCAGCCCTTCACCCGCGAGCGGTATTCCGGTGACGGCAAGCGCGCCAGCATTCGCACGCTCGCCCCGTCGCATGGTGACAAGCCTCCTTCGGAATGGACGGCGCGCGCGCTTCGCACGCGTCCCTGCGCCACGCTTGGTCAAGCGACCCTGTCGACGACGAGCCCCTTGCTGATGGCAGAGGCCGACCGCGAGGCCTACCGGCGGGTCGAAGGCGAGGTCCAGCTCACCCGCTATGGCGGCGACTGTTATGCCTATTGCGCGCTGGCCGCGGGCTTCATCGACGTCGTGATCGACACCAACATGAAGCCTTACGACATCGTCGCGCTTGTCCCCATCATCGAGGGGGCGGGCGGTGTCGTGACGACCTGGGACGGCGAAAACGCGGCCGGGGGAGGCCGAATCCTCGCCGCGGGCGACCGGGCCGTTTACGATGAAGCTCGCGAGCTCCTGCTGGCGGGGTAGGGGGTCGAGCTGAGGGGCGCGATCTCGTCAGAGCCCGCGCGGAAGGGCGCGCGCGCTCTCTCTTGGGTTGCATTTCTAGAGTATACACAACTGATAGATGTGCAAGCTCTAGAGATGTTGACCCCGCGCGCCGCATCGAAGAGGCCGCGCGGACGGCCGCGAGCTGTGACAGTTTTTGGCGCCTAAGCATTTGAAAACAGGTGATGCTGACCAAAAACTGTCACCGGCGCGGCCCGGCGACGGCGTGGGCGTCGCGCTCTCCGCCGCGTCAGCGCCCGGTTACGGGTGCGGCGTCAGAATGGCGGCCCAGGCTTTCGCTGTCTTCACCTCGCCTGAGTCCGCCATGTGGCAGTCGTCGTAGCGATCCTGAGCCGACAGGAGCGCATCGGTGTCGACGCCAGGCTTGAACGCGGGTTCATTCGCCGCCAGCTTCTGCTGGGCCGCCTGAATCGGGTTGTGGTCGGACCAGCCCGGCAGGCAGCGTGTGGCGGTTGAAACGAAGACCGTCGCATCGACCGCATTGGCGCGCAGCGTGTCCACGAACGACAGGAACTGCGCCTTGTATGTGGCGGGATCCGTTCTGAGGGCGAAATCCGATTCGCCCTGATGCCAGAGGACATGCGTGACCCGGTAACGCGTGACCAGACTTTGCACGAGAGGAACCATAGAGGCGTTGAGCGCGCCGCCCTTTGCCCATTGCGCGATATCTGAGCCGCCGATCGCGAGGGGCGCGAGGATCACCCGGTCAAACACCCCGGCGTCGATGAGCTGATCGCCCATCAAGGTCCAATATTCGCCGGCAAAACCATTGGACCCCAGGAGGGGGGAGGCCGCGACGTAACAGCGGCCGTTCATGAAATTGAGCACCTTGTCCGGATGGCGCGTGAAGTGCCGCTGGGCGCCGCTGTTCGCGGCGTTGGATTGTCCCGCGATCAGGAGCACGGCCGTCCTTTGCGTTTGTCTCGGGCACTGGACCTCCGTCTTGCCGGCGTATTTTGAGAGCCGTCCGGCGGGGTCCACCGCCACTGGGGGCGACTCTGGCTCAAGGACAAAAGGCTTCTCCGGTCCATCCAGGAGAAAAAGCCAGTAGCGCACCGGCCAGATCCGGACCACGCCGCCCCATGCGCCGACGATCGCGCCGATGACAAACAGGCTCAGCGCGAAAAGAGCGAAGCCGCCAACCAGGGCGGTGCGTCGCTTGACGTCGCTTCGAAGAACAAGTGTCGACACCACGTGATCCTTCAATCTGACAAAACGGCGTGGGCGGGAGGAAATCAGAGCGGCGGCGGGCCCCAAGGCGCCGCCAAATCGTGGGGTTCCGGCGCCTGGCCGCAATTCAGCGCCATGGCTTCAGGGTTTGGCGGCCGTCTGAGCCCAGGCGGCGGAAAGGGAGGGAACGGCGCAGCGAGAACGATGTTCCGCGACAGGATATCGCGCTGAGCCGCCGTGAGATTGGGCGCGATCGCCACATAGGCGTTCGCCATCGCGCCGAACATCGTCTGCATGGCCGCATGCCTTTCCATCCGCGTCAGGCGCTCGCCCGCATCGACCGAGCAGGTGCGCGGAGCGTCCTGGGTGCAAGAGCGGTCAAGCTCTCCAGCCGACGCGCGCATGGCGTCTGCGAATCGCCGCCAGGCATCCTCCTGGCCTGGCTCCGGGGCGATGCGCGCCTCGAGATAGGCGAGCTTCGCGGCGAAGAGGGCGCGCCCTTCCGCGCATGGCGAACTGTCGTCGACGGCCGGCGGGTCGGCTTTGGCGTCCATTGCGCGAAGAGCCCAAAGGCCCGCGGCGGAGAGCGCGACGACGATCGCCGCGGTACGCGCCGTGTGAGCCGATACGAAAAGCATGGGGGCCTCTCAGGTTCAGAAACTGGCTTTGCCGAGCCTGGGAGTAAGCGCGCGGTGTTTCGGGCAAATATCCTTATTGTTGCAGACGATGACAAAAGCCGCGTCGGAGCGCGCGCCTGAAATGTTCGGTTACAAATTCGCCCTGGCCAGATCGTCGAGCTCGGGTAGATTGCGGCGTGAATTTACCCACTACGGAGCGCTTTTTTGAGCACAGGCGGCGCGTGTCACGTCCTGGTCGTCGACGATGATCGTGAGCTGCGCGCTCTCGTCGGGAAATACCTCGGCGAACACGGCTTCAGGGTCACCCAGGCGGCCAATGGGCGCGAGATGTTAAACGCGATCGAGGTCAGCCGGTTCGACCTCGTTGTGCTCGACCTCATGATGCCGGGCGAGAGCGGGCTCGTCCTGTGCCAGAAGCTGCGCGAGCAAAACGGGCCTCCCGTCGTCATGTTGACGGCCATGGGTTCCGAGGTGGACCGGGTCATTGGGCTCGAGATTGGCGCCGACGACTATGTCGTGAAGCCATTCAGTCCACGCGAATTGGTTGCGAGGATAAAGGCCGTCCTGCGTCGCGCCGCCAAGGCCGCGCCGGACCCTGACGAGCTCCCGTCGGCCTATGAGTTCAATGGCTGGCGCCTGGAGCCGGCGGGACGGGTTTTGCGCGCCCCGAGCGGCGCGGTCGTCGACGTCACGAGCGGCGAGTTCGACTTGCTCATGGCCTTCGTCGCGCGCCCGCAGCGCGTGCTCACGCGCGACCAATTGCTCGATCTCGCGAAGGGGCGGTCGAGCGCCGCCTTTGACAGGAGCATCGACGTCCAGATCAGCCGACTGAGGCGGAAGATCGAGGCCGATCCGCGCGAACCGGCGATCATCAAGACCATCAGAAGCGGCGGTTATCTCTTTACGAGCCAAGTCCAGGCGATAAGGCGCACCGCGTGATCGGACGAGCGATCGCGCGGTTGGGCTTGGCCGGGCGGATTGGCGCGGCGATCGCAGGGGTGGTCGTCGCGATTCAGGTTCTTGTGACGCTTGTCTTCGTCTTGAACCCGCCAAGTTTTCACGCCTTCTACAGCGCGCGTTGGCTGAGCGGCGCCGCGGTCGAGATCATCAAGAATGCGATGGCGGGCGGGGGAGAGCCGGCGAGCGCATCGGAAAGCCTGCCAAACGGGGAATCGCTCACGATTCGCTTCGATCGCGCGCCGCCGCGTCGCGCGTCGAAGGACCCGCCGTGGCCCTTGAACAGGGTGCTGGAGACCATTCGGAGCGAATTAGGCGGCCCAGGCGCACCCAAAGTGGAGGCGGTCGGAATGGGCCCATCGGAAGACGCTGTTTCCATCGTCCCGGCGGGCGCCTCAACAACTATGCCCAGCGGACCTCTTCAGCCGGGAGAGGACTTGCTCACGCCTCCATTTTTCCTCATCGTCGCGGATCTTCCTGATGGCCGGCAACTCACGATCGAGCCGAGCTTCAAGACTCAGCGCAGACGATTGATGCTGTCGCTCGCTTTCATTTTCGCGGGCGCGCTCATGATCGCTGCAATCGCGGTGCTCACAGCGCGGAGCCTCATCGCTCCTCTCTCGCAGCTGGCGATAGCGGCGGACGCGCTTGGGCGATCGCCGGAAATCATTGAAACGCAGCGCCCTGCGATCCGTGAATTTGCGGCGATTCATAGCGCGTTTGAGGCAATGCAGAAGCGGCTCAAGCGCTTCGTGAGCGAGCGCACCCGCATGCTCGCTTCGGTCTCGCACGATCTTCGCACGCCGCTCACGCGCCTGCGGCTTCAGGCGGAATACATTGCTGATGAGGAGTTGCGCCAGGGCATGCTCGCCAATATCGACGCGATGCGAGACATGTTGAGGGAGACGCTGAGTTTCGCCGAAGGCGACGCCAACGCGGGCGCGTCGACGACGTTTGACCTCGCCTCGATCCTCATCAGTCTTTGCGACGAGGCGTCCGACGCGGGGGCTCAGGCCGAGTACGACGGGCCGGACCATGTGACGGCTTTCGGGAGGCGCACGGCAATCCGGCGGATGTTCTCCAATCTGGTCGACAACGCGGTCCGCTACGGCGGCGCGGCGCGCGTACGCCTCCGCGACGATACAGCCGACTGGATCGTCGAAGTCGCTGACGATGGCCCGGGGATTCCCCCAGAGTCGTTCGAGCGGGCGTTTGAACCCTTCGAAAGGCTTGAGTCCTCGCGGAACCGGGAAACCGGCGGCGCCGGGCTCGGTTTGTCGATCGTACGCGATATCGTGCTGGCGCACGGCGGCGAGATTTCGCTCGCCAACGCCCCGCCGGGTTCAAAAGGACTTATCGTCAGGGTTCGGCTTCCGAAGGCTCCGCCGGTTGACGGCCAGCGGCGGACGCTGCGAGTCGAATCCGCTGTTCAACCTTTGGCGGCGGCAAGACGGATCGGAGGCCGGCGAATGGCTTGACGCCCGCCATTTTCACTCCAGCGGCGGGGCGATCTCACCATTTGACCCTCTCCGTAAATCGTGATTTGTGCGCCGCACGCAATAAATACGAATTTTCCTAGAGTACGCCCTCCAATGCGGCCCGAACGATACAACGTGCGCGAATCCGAAGCCAAATGGCGAAAAGCCTGGGCGGACGCGCAAATCTTCAAGACAAATAACGACGATCCGCGCCCGAAATATTACGTGCTCGAGATGTTCCCCTATCCGTCCGGGCGCATCCATATGGGCCACGTGCGCAACTACGCCATGGGCGATGTGGTGGCGCGCTATCGACGGGCGCGCGGCTTCAACGTTCTTCATCCGATGGGTTGGGACGCGTTCGGCATGCCGGCCGAGAACGCCGCCATGCAGAACAAGACGCATCCGTCGGAATGGACCTACGCCAATATCGCCGCGATGCGCGCGCAGCTGCAGTCGATGGGCCTTTCGCTCGATTGGTCGCGCGAGATCGCGACCTGCGATCCGAGCTACTACAAGCATCAGCAGAAACTGTTCCTCGATTTCCTTGCGGCCGGCCTCGTCGCCCGCAAGAAATCGAAGGTCAATTGGGATCCGGTCGACCACACGGTGCTCGCCAACGAGCAGGTGATCGACGGCCGCGGTTGGCGCTCGAGCGCGCCGGTCGAACAGCGCGATCTCACCCAGTGGTTCTTCAGGATCACCGAATATTCCGACGATCTGCTCGCGAGCCTTGATCGTCTGGAGCGCTGGCCGGACAAGGTCCGCCTCATGCAAAAGAACTGGATCGGGCGCTCAGAGGGCCTTTCCGTTCGCTTCGTCGTCGATCCGGCGACGCTCAGGGCTCTGAAAGGCGAAAAGCAGGCAGCGGAGCTCGAGATCTATACGACCCGCCCCGACACGTTGTTCGGCGCGAAGTTCATGGCGATTGCGCCCGACCATCCGCTGGCCGCCGCGGCGGCCAAACACGATCCGGCGTTGCATGCGTTCATTGAGGAGACCCGGAAGCTCGGCACCTCCGTCGCAGCGATAGAGACCGCAGAGAAGCGGGGCTACGACACCGGCCTCAAGGTTCTGCACCCGTTCGATCCCGAATGGCGCCTGCCGATCTATGTCGCCAATTTTGTGCTGATGGAGTACGGCTCGGGCGCGATTTTCGGCTGCCCCGCCCACGATCAGCGCGACCTGGATTTTGTCCGCGCCTACGGGCTGGGCGTGACTCCAGTCGTTTGCCCGCCCGAACTCGATCCGACGACTTTCACCATCAACGACGTCGCCTATGACGGGAATGGCGTGATGATCAATTCGCGCTTTCTCGATGGCATGAGCGTCGATCAGGCCAAAGAAGAGGTTTCGCGGCGGCTCGAGCAGATCACGGTCGGCGGCGCGCCGCAGGCCAAGCGGCAGATCAACTATAAGCTCCGGGACTGGGGCATCTCCCGCCAGCGCTATTGGGGATGCCCGATTCCCGTTATTCATTGCCCGACTGACGGCGTCGTGCCGGTTCCCGTCGCCGACCTGCCGGTCAAGCTGCCCGACGACGTCCGCTTCGATCAGCCTGGCAATCCGCTCGACCGCCATCCGACATGGAAGCATGTCGCCTGCCCGAAATGCGGCGGCCCGGCGACGCGCGAAACCGACACGATGGATACGTTCGTCGATTCGTCATGGTATTTCGTGCGCTTCACCGATCCCGCCAATGCGCTCGCGCCCGACGATCCCAAGGTGGCCGACCATTGGTTGGCGGTCGACCAATATATCGGCGGCATCGAGCATGCGATCCTGCATCTGCTTTATTCGCGCTTCTTCACCCGCGCCATGCGCAAATGCGGCTATCTCGGTCTCGACGAACCGTTCGCGGGTCTCTTCACCCAAGGCATGGTGGTGCACGAGACTTACCGCGGCGAGGACGGGCAATGGTTCGCGCCCTCGGAAATTCGGGTCGAAACGGATGGAAACGAACGCCACGCCTTTGCTTTGGATGGCGATAGGCCCGTCGAGATCGGCCCGAACGAGAAAATGTCGAAGTCCAAACGCAACACCATAGATCCGGATGAGATCATCTCGACTTATGGCGCGGACACGGCGCGGTGGTTCATGCTCTCGGATTCGCCGCCCGAGCGCGACGTCATCTGGACCGAGGCCGGCGTTCAGGGCGCCTTCAAGCAGACCCAGCGTCTGTGGCGCCTGGTCTGCGAGATCGAGCGCATCGTCGGGCCGGAGCGACCGCATTCTCCCGCGCGGTTCGGCGAAGAGGCGCAGAGCGTCCGCCGGATGGCGCACACTGCGCTCGCCAAGATCGAAGATGAGCTCGAGCGGCTGCGCTTCAATGTCTGCATCGCCACGATCTACGAATTGGCCAACGAGCTGAGCGCCGCGGTGAGCGCAATCAGCGAAACGCCGGTCGGCGAAGACCTACGCGCCGCCTTCGCCGAGGCGGGCGACATTCTCGTTCACTGCTTCGCTCCAATGATGCCGCACCTGGCGGAAGAATGCTGGGAGGCGCTCGGTCACAAGACCTTCGTCGCGCAGAGCGCCTGGCCCACGGTCGATCGCAGTCTTCTGGTCTCGGCCGACGCCACCTACGTCGTGCAAGTCAACGGCAAGAAGCGAGGCGAACTCACGATCGATCGGGACGCAGACCCGAAACAAGTCGAGGCCGCCGCGCTCGCCCTCGACGGCGTCGTGCGGGCGATGGATAATAAGCGCTCGCGCAGGGTGATCATCGTGCCGCATAGGATCGTCAATGTCGTGGTCTAGAGCCTTTAGCGTTTGTGTCGCGCTGACTCTCGCAGGGGGGCTCGTCGGGTGCTTCCAGCCTCTTTATAGCGAAACTGCGCATCCAGGCCTCGTGGAGGATCTTCGCGCGATCGAAGTCGCGCCGATCAAGGACCGCATCGGTCACTATCTCGCCGACAATCTCACGACCGACCTCAGCGGCACCGGTCAGACTCCGCCGCCCAAATATCGGCTGACGGTGACCGTCACCGCCGCCTCGACGACTCCAACGGTCAGCTCGCTCACCAACGTGGCCACTTCGGCGACGGTGACCGGAGATGCGCGTTACACCCTGACAAAGATCGATGGAGGTGCGCAGGTTCTAACCGGCGTCGCCAGCGCGAACGCGACCTACGATCGCTCACAGCAGCGCTACAACGATCTACGCGCGGCGCGAGACGCCGAGATTCGATTGGCGCGCTCGTTGTCGCAAGAGATCTCCCTACGTCTCGCTGCACAGCTGGCCGGCAAGACATGATGAGAAGCGCGCGCCGCTTGCGGTTCGGGCTAGACGGGGATTCGCGCGCATAAGACCGCCAAGAAAGAGCGGTTCCGAACGGCTTCGACCACGCTCCGTCAGGTGCCGAGCCGATAGGCCTTGATCGCATTGTCGCGGAAGAGCTTGCGCTTGTCCGCCGGCGAAAACCCGTCCGTCGCCCAGTCGAGCGTCGAAAGCCACCTCGCATAGCCGCCAGCGAGTTCGCATACGGGCCAGTCGCCGCCGTAGAGAATGCGGTCAGGACCGAAGCACTCGATCACGTGGTCCGTGTACGGCTTGAGCTGGTCGCGTGTCCAAGTCTTGTGGTCGGCCTCCGTCGCGACGCCCGAAAGCTTGCACAGGACGTTGGGCAGCGCCGCCATCTCGCGAATATGCGCGCGCCACGGGTCGACAAGGCCGTCCTTGATCCCGGGCTTCCCAATGTGATCGAGGATGAAGGAAACCTCCGGACATTTTTGCATCATCGCGACCGTGTTGGCGCCCTGGCGATGAGAGATGCAGGCGTCAAACGATAGGTTGTATTTGGGCAAGAGGCGGAGCGCTTCGAGGAATGCGGGCTTCAGCATAAATTCCGGATCGGGCTGGTTTTGGATCAAGCGACGCACGCCGCGCGTCGTCTTGAGGCCCGCCACACGCGCCATCTCGGGCTCGATCGCAGCGCCGCGTTCGAGCGGCAGGCAGACGACGGCGCCGCGCACGCGCCGATCCTGACGAGCAAGGCTATCCACCCATTCGGCTTCGTCGAGATAGCGCGGCATGTCGACATCGACCTCAACGAAGACAAAGCCCTCGATCTGATAGGGCTTCGCCTGCTCGGCGAGCTCGTCGGCGGTCCAGTCTCGCTTCAGCGCCGGCGCTTCGCTCGCCCACGAATAGGCGAAGCGTTTCTGATCAAGGAGGTGAATGTGAGAATCGATGATGGGAAAATCGATCATGCCGAACGCCTCCCTGCCGCCGACCTCGTCGCCCGCGCGCGCTTTATCCTCTGCCCATCCTTTCGAGGGCGGGAACTTGCACCGGCAGCTCCTTCAGTCCGGCGCGCACACGCTCGAGCGTTGCCGCTTCCGCGGCCTTGACGCGGTCGAGATTTCCGAGCGTCTCGTCGAAGCGTGTTCGCGGAACGACGACCACGCCGTCGCGGTCGCCGACCACCACGTCGCCGGAGGCGACCGTCACGCCCCCGCAAACGATCGGTAAACCGACGGAGCCGGGACCGCGCCGTTGCGGCGAATTGGGCGTTAATCCCATGGCGAAGGTTGGCACGCCGACCTTTTCGAGGTCTTCGAAGTCGCGCACCAGGCCGTCGGTGACGAGGGCCGTGACGCCCCGATTGCGGGCGACATACATGAGCAGGTCTCCGGTCACCGCCGCCCCGGTGTAGCCGTTTGTCGCGACAACGAGGACGTCGCCGGGTTTGGATTCGGCGAGCGCCGCCATGAACGCCAGATTGTCGAGAGGGCCGCAGTCGCAGGTGAGCGCGACTCCGACGAACGAGCCGCCCACCAGTTGCTTGATGCGCCAGTCGAGCGCGCCTGTTCCGTTCATGGCGTCGACGATGAAGCTCGTCGGCGCGCGAAAGCGCTCGACGACCTCGGTCGGCGGTCGCTCGATGGAAGGGGCGAAGACGAGCGGGAGCGGTTCCTCAATCATGGACAGACCTTGTTGTTCGTTCGGTTGGCGGCGCCCACAATGCGGCGTCGGTTGGAGGGTGGATAGAAATGCACGTCCCGGGCGCCCGGGCAACGGCCCGAACGCCGGACCGCATTTAGCTCGGCGCCTCGGCGCGCTCGTTGAGCATCGGGAAGCCGCGCTGGTGCCAAACCGGATAGGCCGGTTCGACGTCGCTCGCGGCGTCGAGCTTCGCCACCTGCTCGGGCGTCAGTTTCCAGCCGACCGCGCCGATATTTTCGCGCAACTGCTCTTCGTCGCGGGCGCCGATGATGAGGCTCGCGACGGTCGGGCGGCGCAAAAGCCAGTTGAGGGCTATCTGCGGCACGCTCTTACCGGTCTCCTTGGCAAGAACGTCGAGCGCGTCGACGATCGCGAACAGGCGCTCCTCGGGATAGCGTGGCCCGGTTTGCGGAATGGAATGCGCCCGCGTGCCGGGTTTTGCCGGCTGGCCGCGGCGGATTTTGCCCGTAAGCTTGCCCCAACCGAGCGGGCTCCAGATAACCGCGCCTACGCCCTGGTCGCGGCCGAGCGGCATCAATTCCCATTCGTAGTCGCGATTGAGGAGTGAATAGTAGGCTTGGTGAGCGACGTGGCGGGGGTAGCCGTAGCGGTCCGCCGCCGCGAGCGATTTCATGAGATGCCAGCCGGAGAAATTCGAGCAGCCGATGTAACGGACCTTGCCTTGGCGCACGAGCTGGTCGAGCGTCGAGAGCGTTTCCTCTACCGGCGTGTTGTGATCCTGGCCGTGCAATTGCAGGAGGTCGATTGTCTCGACGCCGAGCCGCCTGAGCGATCCCTCGATCGTCTCCAGGAGGTGCTGGCGCGAAGAGCCGTAGTCATTCGGGCCTTCGCCCATCGGGAACGTCGCTTTGGTGGAAATGAGCAGGCGATTGCGCTTGCCCTTGATCGCCTCGCCCAGGATCTTTTCCGCAAGCCCGGCGGAATAGACGTCGGCCGTGTCGAACATGCTGACGCCATGCTCGAGACAGACGTCGATCAGCCGCGATGCGCCGGCGGCGTCGGTTGATCCCCACGCCTTGAAGAAGTCGTTGCCGCCGCCGAAAGTGCCTGTGCCGAAGCTCAGCGCCGGCACACGGAGGCCGGAACGGCCGAGGCGATTGGTGTCCATGCGATAGAGTCCATGCTGTGAAGGAGCGCGACGGTGCGTGCGCGCCTGGCCTTGGACCATACACGGGGAAGAGGCGTTGCGCCCCCCTGCTCTATGAAAGATCTGTGAAGAGGTCGGCTGACACGCTTGGGTAAAGGAGCGCTCTTTCTTCGCCTGCGTCGACCGGGGGAGCGAGGAACACATCGGACGCATCCGGCGTTTCGGGGAAAGTAGGGGCGCGTTTCCCATGCCCGATGCTGAAGTCCGGATTTCCGTCGACGTCGCGATGCCGGCGCCGCCGGGACTACGCTATGTCTGCGACGCCGGACCCGCGATCACACGAAGGCGGGCAGGCAAAGGCTTCGTCTATTTGGACACCAAGGGCAGGCGAGTCGCGAGCGACGAAACCCTGAAACGCATACGCTCCCTCGTCATACCGCCTGCTTGGACCGACGTCTGGATTTGCGCGGCCGCGGATGGGCACATTCAGGCGACCGGTCGCGACGCCAAAGGACGCAAGCAGTACAAGTATCACGTCGAATATCGCGAGGCGCGCGAGCAATCCAAATATGAGCACCTGTTTGCGTTCGCCGCGTGTCTGCCGAAGATTCGGGCGAAGGTTGCAGAGGACATGAGCCTCCGCGGGCTATCCCGCGAAAAAGTTTTGGCGACAGTCGTGCATCTCCTCGAGACGACGCTGATCCGCGTTGGCAATGACGAATATGCGCGAAACAATCAGAGCTATGGACTCACCACGCTGAAGAGCAAGCATGTCGCGGTGGAGGGGTCCGAGGTTCGCTCGGCAAGCAATGGTCGCTCGCAATGCGCGACCGGCGCGTGGCGCGGATCATTCGGGCGTGTCAGGAACTGCCGGGGCAGCACCTGTTGCAATATTTCGATGACGACAAGGAATTGCGCACGGTCTCTTCGGGCGACGTCAACGCGTATCTTAAAGAAATCACCGGAGGCGACGTCACCGCTAAGGATTTTCGCACCTGGGCCGGCACGGTTTTGATGGCTCGGTTTCTCTCGACTTCTCCGCCGTTCACGAGCACGACCCAAGCCAAGCGAATGGTGAGCGCCGGGATCAAACAGGTCGCAGCCGCTCTGGGAAACACGGCCGCAGTCTGTCGCAAGTCCTATATCCATCCGGCGCTCGCAAACGTCTATCTTGGAGGCACCTTCGCCATTGAGTTCTTGAAGGCGAACGGCTCCTCGAACTCCGGCGGCCTCAGCGCCGAGGAGGCGGCGGTTCTCACGCTTCTGAAGCGAGCTTGATCGGGTTCTTCTCTTTTCTCCGGAGGAGAGTCCGATGCGCAAGGCGGACGGCGCCGCAACGTGAACCGCTCTCGGCGAAGGGAAGCGGCGGCTTTACTGGGCCTTTGCGCGTGATAAATTGCCGCGGTGAAGGAGCCTGCGATGGCGAGTTTCGATTCCAAGACGATCTCCCATATCCACCACGAGCTTCATTCGCATTTGCCCTCCGAGCCGGCCTTGCGAACGAAAGCGCTTGAAAGCCTTCTTGCGGATAAGGGGTTGATCAATCCGGCCGCGGTCGACGCCTGGATCGAAATGTATCGTGATGAGATTGGGCCCAAGCGCGGCGCTGCTGTTGTCGCGCGCGCCTGGCGCGATCCGGCGTTCAAGGCCCGGCTATTAGCCGATGGCACGGCCGCGATCGACGAACTCGGGTTCGCCGGCCACGCGACCGGCCATCTTCAGGCCGTCGAGAACACAGCGGATGTGCATAATCTCGTCGTGTGCACGCTCTGCTCCTGCTATCCGTTCTCGATCCTGGGTCTATCGCCGTCCTGGTACAAATCGAACGAATATCGCGCCCGCGCGGTGCGTGACCCCCGTGGCGTTCTTGAGGAGTTTGGCGTCAAGCTTGGCGACCAGACAAAAGTCAGGGTTTGGGACTCGACCTCGGAACGACGCTATATGGTCGTGCCGGAGCGGCCGAAGGGCGTGGAAGACTGGGACGAGGAGGCGCTCGCCACGCTCGTTACGCGCAATTCGATGATCGGCACGGAGCGCGATCTTTCACCCAAGCGGGCGGCAGCCTGATGGATGGCGTTCACGACCTCGGAGGGCGCGAGGGTTTCGGACCGATCGTCGGCAAGGAGGATGACACGGTTATCCACGCCGAGTGGGAGATCCGCGACTTCGCCATGAAGCAGTCGGCGGCCGCGGGAAAGAGCTGGACGATCGACTGGTTCCGACACTGCCGCGAGTGCGCCGATCCGGTCGAGTATCTGACGCGGCCATATTACGATCAATGGGCCACGACGCTCGCGGCGCAATTGATCGACGAGGGTTACCTCACGCTCGACGAGATCAAGCGCGGCGCTCCCGCCTTCGAAGCGAAGCCCGGCCTCCCGCCGCAGACAGCCGAGACTGCGCGCGCCATCGTTAAACGACCTCGAACATTCTCCGTCAGCGTCAATACGCCCCCGCGCTTCGCGTTGGACGCGGCGGTGCGTTGTCGGCTTGACGGCGCGCCTGGCCATACGCGTTTGCCTCAATATGTGCGGGGCAGGGCAGGGATCGTTCACTCTCATCACGGCGGACACGCCTTCGCGGACGAGGCGGCGCGGGGCGAGCATCGGGGCGAGCATCTCTACACCGTCGGCTTCGCCTCTTCGGACCTTTGGCCAGAGGCGAAGGGAAGTGCCGATCGCGTCTTCGTCGATCTATGGGAAAGTTACCTTGAACCAGCCTGAGCTTGGCTTTCTGAAGGCCAAGGACGGTGAGCCCGTGTTTGGCGAGCCGTGGCACGCTCAGACGCTTGCGCTTGCCGACCTTCTCGTGAAACGCGGGGTTGTTTCTTCCGCGAAATGGGCGGAGACCCTCGGCGCCGAGATCAGGGCGCTGAACGCCGAGCCCGACGATCGTGAGACCTATTTTCGCGCCGTGCTCGCTGCGCTCGAGCGACTGCTCGCGGAAAATGGCAGCGTGAGCGCAGTTGAACTCCACGAGCGTGAGCATCAGTGGGAGCGCGCCTACCTGCGCACGGCGCACGGCCAGCCGGTCGAACTCGCGGCGGGCGTCGAGCCGGACTGAGGGCCATCGAGATTTAGCAGATCGAGTCCGTTCTCCGGCGCGCCAGCATGGCTGCCTCGCCGCCTCGGTCCATGTGCGCATGATCCCTGTTGGCATGATCGCGCGCGGATGAGCTACCGGGTCCGACAAGCGCGGCTGCTTCGGTCGCCAGCGATCCGTGAAGCAGGTGAAGAATTTTCTCGATAAAATCAGAAATACGCGATGTATATTCTTCTCACCTGAATTTCCTTCCCACTCGCCGCATCGACGCGCGGGAAACGGGAAGCTGTGGCTGTTTGAAACATGGGCCTACAACCGTCGCGCGAGCCGAGGCGCGGAGCCGGGTTTTTTACTAACATCGCCCGCAACGCATTGAAAAAGCTCGATTCGAAAAAATAAACGCTAGTAAGCGCTAGTAAATTTACTAGCGCTTACTAGCGTTTACTAACATTTGCTAGGGTTTACGCGCGTTTATTCTCGGTCGAATTCCCGCCGTGGTTGTATTTGCCGCTGAGCGCCGTTCGAGGATGTGAGACGTCAGCGGCGTCCGCCGAGCTCATCGATGTGGACGAGCAGATCCGCAGGATCCTCGTAAACCCGGAACGCCGTGGCCTGCTGCAGCTCGCTCGCGCCGTACCCGCCGCACAGGAGGCCGACGCCCAGCGCGCGGCAGCGCGCAGCCGCCAGCATGTCCCAGATGCTGTCCCCAATCACAACGGCGGTCTCGATCGGAGCGTTCAAGCGAGCCGCGGCGGCGAGGAACAGGTCGGGATCGGGCTTGGCGTATTTGACCTGATCCCGCGTCACCACGGGCGTCCGAGCGGGGTCGACTCCAAGCGCTTCGAGGTTGACCGCGGCCGTCTCCATTCGGCCGCTGGTGGCGATCGCCCATCGCAATCCTGCCTTGGTGAGCCAGGCGAGCAACTCGCGCGCGCCGGGCAATGGGTGGATGGAGCCCGACATCCGCCGATAGGCCTCGGCGTGCAGCCGGCGCAAGCGCTCGAGCTGGTCTTCGCGAAGGTCGATCCCCGTTTCCCGTCTGAGCTGGTTGGTGAAGAGGCCGCCGCTCATGCCGATCTTGCGATGGATGCGCCAGACCGAGAGCTGAACGCCTTCGCTGTCGAGGGCCTCCTTCCAGGCGAGCACGTGCTGGTAGACGCTGTCCACCAGCGTGCCGTCGAGGTCGAAAAGAAACACGGGCTCGATGCGCATCGACCTCGCTCCTCAAGCCGCATGCCTGACGTCGGCGGCGCCATCGAGGCGGAACGAACGCCGCAATGGCTGCCCACGCGTCCGCCGTCAATCGCAAAGCGGGTCTCGCGAGGCGGGGGCGCGCGGATTTTCGTGTTTTCACGCTAGTCGGTCAATACATGAGTAGGCATAGCTTGGGCGGTAAAGGTTAAACTTAAGATGTCCTTCGCGCGATCACGGATTCGTATCATAATACATTGACGGCGCTTAAAAAGGAGCAATTCGATGTCTGGATTCGATCAGCTCGGCTCGACCCTCGGCGACTTCGCCTACGCCGTGTTTCACCCCTCGGTCTCCAACCTGCCCGCTGGATTTCTCGTCCTCGTCGTCGCGGTTCTCACGATCGCGGCTCTCCCTGAGGGCGCGCGGGAGCGGATGCGTTTGGCCGGCCTCGCGACGGTCGGGCTCATCGTCAGTCTTTCCCTGACCTGGCCTATCACTTCGGCGATCCTGCGCTGAGTTCCGCCGCAACCACCGGTAAGCGCTCGCCGCCGACCCGGCTGCTGCTCGACTGACGATGGTCCCGGTCGTTTGGAAGTCAATCGCTTCATTGGCGGCGACGAACACGCGGCGCCGCCGCGCCGATGCAGCGGACTCCGAGCCTGTGGAGCACAGCGTCGCTCTGAAGGGAGGGGTAGGGCGTTCCGGTCAAGTTCGCCCTCAAGGTCGCCATGTCTCCGCAGGCTTCGTAGGGGAGGCCAACCTCGGCGGCAGGCGCTTGCGGTTGAGCGCCGGCGGACCCGAGACAAAAGAGCAAAGCGATCGCCGCCCAGAGGATTCGCATCGGCATGGTTCCCAATTGTTCGCGAGCCAGCCCCGAGCGCTCGTCATGCGCCTGGCGTTACTTTGGCCGAGACACGCGATCGACCTCATTCATTGTGAATGAACAGGCTGGATCGAGCCTGACGCGGGCTCAGGCCCCAAAAGGAAAGAGAGCGCCGACTCGCACGGCTCCTCCGCTTTCAGCGCAAGCAGCCCGTCGGCGCGGGTTCGCCCGAGGTTGATCGCGGCCGCCGGCTTTCCGAGGGCCACCGCGCGCTCAACGAACCGGAAGCCCGAATAGACCATGAGCGACGAGCCGACGATCAACATGGCGTCGGCTTTCTCCAGATGGTCGTAGGCGGCGTCGACCCGCTCGCGCGGAACGCTCTCGCCGAAAAACACGACGTCGGGCTTCAGCACGCCGCCGCATTGCGGGCAGGGCGGGACGACGAAGGCCGAAAAGTCGCCGTCCGAGAGATCGGCGTCGCCGTCCGGCGCTTCCGGCGCCTCAAGATCAGACCAGCCGGGGTTGAGGCGGCGGAGTTCTCGTTGCAGTCCGCTGCGCGGCGATCGCACCCCGCAATTTGTGCAGCGGACGCGGTCGATCCGCCCGTGCAAGTCGATCACATGGGTGGTTCCAGCGGCCTGGTGGAGGCGGTCCACGTTCTGGGTGAGCAGGAGCTCAATTCGGCCGGTCGCCTCGAGCCGAGCCAAGGCGCGATGAGCCCCGTTGGGCCGAGCGTCGAGGATGCGCCGCCAGCCGATCAGGCTACGCGCCCAGTAGCGCCGGCGGGTGTTCTCTTCGCGCATAAAGGCCTGATAGGTCACGGGTCGCGGCCGCTTCCATTGACCGTCAGCGTCGCGGTAGTCTGGAATGCCGGACGGCGTGCTGCAGCCGGCGCCAGTGAGGATGAAGAGGCGCCGGCGTCGGTCGACGAAGTCCTGCAGGCTGGAATATTCGGTCATGGACAGACGATTGCGGACCAGCTGGTTGAACGCGCGAGCGCGTGGATTGAACCCATGGGGCCTACATAGGCGCTGTGATTGGGCGCTGCGATCGGGCGCCGCGGGAGCGGCGATCAGCGTCGTGGAGTCGTTTTGCCAGTGCGTATCGGCGCATGTCTGCGCGGCGCCGCGGCGGGAACTCTATCCCCGTCTGGTTCATTACGTGTGGGCAACCGCTCAACCGTCTCGCACGCGTTCCTTCTCGACCCGCATGATGCGCTCGCCCATCTCGATCTGGTCGCCGACGCTAGCTTCGATGTCGCGCACCACGCCGGCGTGCGGAGCGACAAGCGCATGCTCCATCTTCATGGCCTCTACGACCGCGAGACGCTGGCCCGTCTCGACGACTTCGCCATCCTCGACGGTGACGGCGACGAGACGCCCGTTCATCGGCGCGAGGATCGGGGCGTCGCCCTCTTCCTTACCGGCCTCGGTCTTCGCGAACGGATCGGCGAGCGTAACGAACGCCTGCCGGCCGTCGACGAAAGCGTAGACGCCGCCGTTGGCATCGTCGAGTGTCACCTCGTCGTCGGCCCCGCCGCTCCCCGCGCCCGCGGCGCGACCCCCATCGGCGCGCTCGACGAGATGCGCCCGCATTGGGACGCCGTCGACCGTGATGTCGACGCCCGTGCGGCGCGAGCCGATGAGCTCGAAGGAATCGGCGACCCGCCACGGATCGAACGGGTGAAGCGGCGAGGGCCTGCCCGTGTCTCGCCGCTCAAGCAGGAGCCGCGTGGCGGCATGGACGGCCCGATCGTCTGGAGGATGGGGTTGCGCTCCAAGATGCGCGAGATTGGCGTCGACGAAGGCCGTGTCGATCGTTCCGGCGACGAACTCCGGGCTCGACAAGAGCTTGCGCAGGAACGCGAGATTGGTCTTCGGCCCGATGATCACGGCGTCGCCGAGTTCTTTCACGAGCGCGCCCAAAGCCTCGGCGCGGGTCGGCCCATGAGCGATGACCTTGGCGATCATCGGGTCGTAGTGGGGCGAGACGCTGTCGCCGGCTTCGAAGCCCGTGTCGACCCGGACTCGCCGAGCGCTCTCCTCGCCTTTGAAGTTCAAGGCGCGGATCAGCCCGGCTGACGGCAGAAAGTTGTGCTCCGGATCCTCAGCGTAGACGCGCGCTTCGATCGCCGCGCCAGCGCAGGCGATTTCGTCTTGCCTCAGCGGAAGCGGTTTTCCCGCGGCGATCAAAAACTGCCATTCCACCAGATCCAGGCCGGTCACGGCTTCGGTCACCGGGTGCTCGACCTGCAGTCGGGTGTTCATCTCGAGGAAATAGAAGTCGGTGGGCTTAAGTCCGTGCGACGGATCAGCAATGAATTCGACTGTCCCAGCGCCGACATAACCAGCAGCCAGCGCCGCCCCGATCGCGGCCTTCGCCATCGCAACGCGGGTTTCCTCGGGCAGGCCGGGAGCCGGGCATTCCTCGACCACCTTCTGGTGCCGTCGCTGAGCCGAACAATCGCGCTCGTAGAGGTGCACGCAACCTCCATGCCGATCGGCGAACACTTGCAATTCGATATGGCGGGGCGAGGCGATATATTTCTCGATCAGCACCCGCCCGTCGCCGAACGCAACCTCCGCCTCGCGGATCGCGCTTTCGAGGGCGGCTTCAAACTCGACATGGGCGTCCACGCGACGCATGCCGCGCCCCCCGCCGCCTGCGATCGCCTTCACAAGAATTGGATAGCCGATCTCGTAGGCCTTCTCCCGCAGAAATTTCGGGTTCTGGTTTTCGCCGTGATAGCCTGGGACGACAGGGACGCCGGCCCGCTGCATCAACGCCTTGGCCGAACTCTTCAAACCCATGGCCCGCATCGCCTCAGGAGGGGGACCGACGAAGACGATGCCGGCTTTCACGCACGCTTCGGCGAAATCGGCATTCTCGGAAAGGAAGCCATACCCCGGATGGAGGCATTCGGCGCCCACTTTCCGCGCCAGCGCGACTATGGCGTCTTGATCAAGATAACCTTCCGCGCCCTCGCCGATCTCGCGGGCTTCGTCGGCGAGTCGGGTAAACAGCGCCCCGCGGTCGACTGGGGTGTGGATCGCGATCGGGCGCATGCCCATTCGCCGCGCGGTGCGAATGATCCGGCAGGCAATCTCGCCGCGATTGGCGATGAGGACATTGGTGAACATTCGGGGCTCCGGACCGTCCCATATGTGCCGAACGCGCATTGCTATGACGGGCGTTCCTCCGCGGAGGGTCTAACAATGCTCCTGGCGTTGACCCCGTGGTACATCATGCGCTTTGACATTGATCAAGGTTCAAAGCTACCTTCAAAGCCCAACTCACGCGGCGTCGAACTCGCGCGGCTGACCAAGGTCAGAAAAGGGTTCCGGAATGAGAATTCGCAATGTTGCGCTCCTCACCGCGGCGGCTGCTTTGAGCGCGCTGATTGGCCGCCCCGCCTTGGCCCAGCCATCGGTGAAGGTGGGAACGCTGACCTGCGACGTGTCCGCCGGCATCGGCCTCTTGATATCCCAGCAGCAAACGATGATCTGCGCCTTCGATCCCGCGAGCGGCGGGCCGCCCGACAAATACACCGGGCGTATCGACAAATTCGGGCTCGCTCTCGGAGCGGTGCAGCAGGGGACCATGGTTTGGGGCGTCCTCGCCCCCGCGACGGGATTCCCGCTCGGAGCGCTGGCCGGCGCCTACGGGGGCGTCGGCGCGCAGGCCTCCGCGGGCGCTGGGCTCGGCGCCAACCTCTTGGTAGGCGGAACCGGCCGCTCATTTTCGCTGCAGCCGCTCTCCGTCGAAGGTCAGGTCGGGCTCAATTTCGCTGCGGGAGTGACGACGCTCACGCTTACCTCCATCCACTGACCTCAGCGAACGGCGTCACGCAGGGAAGCGGGCCGCGTGAGCGCGATCTTACCGCCGAGGGGGACGCCCTCACGATCCGTTGGCAAGGATTGCAGCCGGAACGACGACAGGGAGAGAGCCCATGACGAGTGACGATCCCCACAGCGACGGCGGCGCGGAGACTGCGCAAAACCGAGCCCTTCGGCAGGGCGGCGAGATGCTGTCGGCTGCGTCCAAGCAAGCTCAGGAGGCGATGGACGGAGCCAAGGATCTCGTCTCGGGCGCAAATCTCGATGATGTGCGCGCCCGAGCCACGGAAGCGGCGACGAACCTGTACCAGGGAGGCCGCGATCTTCTAGCGAGCAACGAAGATCTTTCAAACGCAGCGGCGAGTTTAGGCTCGGCGGTCCGGAAGAACCCGCTCGCGGCCGTCGGGATTGCGTTTTCTGCGGGGCTTCTCCTCGCGCTCCTCACTCGCGGTTAGGCGGAATGCGAAACTATATTGTCGGTCTGGCGCAGCAATACGCGCAAGAGAAGGCGCAAACTGCGGTAAAGCGCGTCGCGATTCCCACCGCGTTTGCGCTTACAGCCGCGGTCTTCTTCCTCATTGTGTTGCTCGCGCTTTTCGCCGCTCTGTTTTACTGGCTGACATCGCTATACGGGCCGATCATAGCCGCCTTGGTTGTCGCGGCGGTCGCGCTCGTCCTCGGGCTCATCGCTCTCTTACCGCTCCTCATCGGTCGACGGGCGCCTCTGCCTCCGCCGGCACCAAGTTCCACAACGCCCCAATTCGCCTCGCTTTTGGCGCAGACGGCGCCGGCGGTTGCGCTGAAACGACCGTTGTTGTCCGTTCTCCTGCTGGCGGCAGCGCTCGGAATGATGGCTCGCGGTTCCTCGTCCGGTCGAAAGTAGCGCCGGACGCCGAGTGCGGTAGCACAGTCGGGCGGCCCGGGTCGGTCGCTTCGTCCCTTTTCCAATCCAGCCCGATCACAATATCGTTATTCAATCCTCTCGTGATACGTGCGAATTCATAGTGTCATAGAATTGCAAAGGAACAAGCGTAACAGAACTAAAGTGGTAGCTGGCTCGGTAATCGCGGCTGATTAAGATATCTGCTCGCGTAGATCATCCATAAATAGTGGAGCTGCCGTCGTGAGTAAGCCTGGCGACGCAGATCACGAGCTCTCGCGTCGTTTAAGCTCAGAGCAATCATCGCTGAAATCAGCCGATGGCCCGACGCTTACTCTTCGAGCTGAGGAACTGGCTGTTACAAAAGAGGCGGTGGAGACGGACCGTCTGCGCGTCAGCAAGCATACGCATACCAGAATCGTCGCGGTGGACGAAGATCTCCTCAGGAATACGGCCGAAATCGAGACGGTTCCGATTGGCCGACAGATTTCCGAAATGCCGTCGCTACGTCACGAAGGCGAAACGATCATCATTCCTATCGTAGAAGAAGTCATTCATGTCGAACGTCGCTTGGTATTGAAAGAAGAAATCAGGATAACTCAACGAAAAATTACCGAGAAATTTCATGACGATGTCACGCTTCGCTACCAAGAAGCAGTTGTTACGCGTCAGAGTGGGAGTGAGGTGGTCGACAACACGTCGGCCAAACAGAGCAAATAGTCCGATCTGAGGGAGCAGCAAATGGCTTACGAGACTTTGGTTGCTGTCTACGACACACCGCCCCACGCTCAGGCCGCCGTAAAGGCGCTTCAGGCTGCTGGGTTCGATGCGTCCGACATCAGCGTATTCGACGCGGACCGCCTGAAAGCCGGTCGGACGAGCCTGTCGCTCGGCGTCAAGGAGGCTGGCTTGTGGCATCGCTTGTTCGGCAGGGATGTCCACGAGCATGAGGCGGACATCTACGGCCAAACCGTTGAAGACGGCGGCGCGGTCATTTCGGTGCGTGTCCCGGAGAGTGAAGTCGCTCACGCTTCGGCGGTCCTCAACATCCATCGTCCGGTCGACGTGCATGACCGCGCGGTCACCTCGGGCATCGCTCCGGCCGCTCATGTCGAAGCGGTCGAGCGAAAACTCGCTGCTATTCCGCTGGCCGCCGCCCAGCAGGTCGCCGTTTCTCCCAAGCTTGCCGCCGCGCTACCCGACGTCCTGCGCCTCGCCGAGGAGCATTTGGAGGTCGGCAAGGAGATGGCCGAGACGGGCCGGACCCGCGTTCGCCGTTTTGTGACCGAGCGCGAGGTGGCTCAGGACGTCACCTTGCATGAGGAGCATGCGGAGGTGCTGCGCAGAGCGGTTTCCGATCCGACCTACATCGGCGAAATCGATTGGGCTGATGGCACGATCGAGATCATCGAGACGGCCGAGCACGCGCTCGTCAACAAGACTGCCCGGGTCGTCGAGGAAGTTGGCCTGAAGAAGGTCGGATCCGATCACGTCGAGACCATCAGGGACAAGCTTCGCCGCCAGCGGGTCGAAATCGAACGGCTTGGCGCCGACGGCAAGGTCATCCGGGATCCGAAGACGGCCTGATCGCTGGTCGAAGCGGCCAGGCGCCCGGTTCGCCGAGAGGATCGGCGACCCGTCGAGGGGGCGAAACGGCCCCTCGAGAAGCCGCCTTTTCAGCGCGACAAATACTGGGTCATACCGGGTCTGGGAGCGCATGACTCTGGGGTGCTTTTGAGATCAGCGGCGCAATGACTGAACATGGCGAACGAAGGAGGTTCGCCATGCCCATCGGACTTCGGGCTGATTTTGACGCGCAGACGACGCGAGCGGCGGCGAAGCCGTCCAAGGACGGCCCGCAGGCTCGACGGCTTCTGGCGCTGGCGGCGATCTATGACGGCTCCACGCGGACGGAGGCGGCCAAGATGGGCGGCGTGACGCTGCAGATCCTTCGCGACTGCGTGGTGAAGTTCAACTCGGGCGGACCCGATGACCTCATCGACCGCAAAGCGCCGGGCGCTTGCCGCCATCATCGAGAGCGGACCGATTCCGGCGATCCATGGGGTCGTGCGCTGGCGGATCATCGATCTTTTGCCAGTGGCTGTTCGAGGAGTTCCGGGTCACGGTCGCCAAGCAAACGCTCAGCCGGGAATTGCGGGCCATGGGCTATCGCAAGCTCTCGGCTCGTCCGCTCCATCATGCGCAGGCCGAGGGCGCAGTCGAGGATTTTAAAAAACGTTCCGCGCCGCGTGGCGGAGATCGCCGAGGAGGAGGGCGTCGATCCCGGTTCGATAGAAATCTGGTTCGCGCCCACGAGGCGCGCATCGGCCAGAAGAACAAGATCACCCGCTGCTGGGCCAAGCGCGGAACGCGCCCCTCTCGCTGCACGACCAACGCACCGCCTCAACCTACATATTCGGCGCGATCCGCCCGAAAGAGGGCAAAGGCGCGGCGCTCGTCCTGCCCGCCTGTAACAGCGAACTTGCTTCTCGGCGAGATCTCCAGGGAGGTCTCGCCGGGCAAGCATGCCATTCTGCTGCTTGACCAGGCTGGCTGGCGTCTGTCGAGCCCGCTTGAGGTCTAGAGCATTTTCCGCTCATGTTGCATCGTATCCTGCGGCGGCGAGATAGTTAGCGCATTCTTGTGGGGTGAAGCGGCGCAGGGCGTCGGCGATGGCTTGCCAGAGATCTGGGATGGTTCG
>Ga0153954_1000124_pt1 | contig 69091 bp, 48 predicted proteins | sample TSFL038MetaG_FD_102277 | JGI IMG/M metagenome (GOLD analysis project Ga0153954, IMG submission 102277) | Attine ant fungus gardens microbial communities from Florida, USA - TSFL038 MetaG | ecosystem: Host-associated > Fungi > Mycelium > Unclassified | place: USA: Florida, Wekiwa Springs State...
CGGGTAAGCGATTCCTTTTGGTAGGGTGGGCATTGCCCACCAAACTGTTGGCCTCAGCGAAGATCGGTGGGCAATGCCCACCCTACGGTAGGCCGTCTGCACCCGTTTTCTTAGGGTTGACAAAGCTCTAGATTCAGAGGCTCAGAATTCCCTGCGCCAGCTCGTCTTCCCACTGGTCCAGGAGAGGCCAATCGACTGCGCAAGTACCAAAGTCGGACATGTGAGTGTACGACTCGAGCCGCGCGATCGTGGCGTCGAGTAGGGCATCATCTTTTCGGAAGATCGGGCCGTGAGAGGGCAGGAGGTATTGGGCGTCGCAAGCCTTGATTCGCTTCAAGCTCGCAATGAACTCCACGAGGTTCGAACCGTGATGGGCATCGATCACCCCCACGCAGCCGTCGCGGAAAATGTTGTCGCCCGAAAAAAGCAGCGGGCCCATGCGGAAGGAGAGCTGACCTGCGGTGTGGCCGGGCGTGCTCCAGACCTCGAGCCGCTTGTCGCCGATTTCAACGACGTCCCCCTCGTCAATCTTGAGATCGACTTTGCACTTGGGCATCGGAATATGGATATTCTGAGCGTCGATCCGAGCGTAAGTGAGAACTTCGTCGCCGTCTTCAAGAGGCGCGACACTCTTGGGATGGGCCGCGACTTTGCACTTGAGCACTTCACGGGCTCGGGCTAACCCCTGCGTGTGGTCGGCGTCCGCATGGGTTGCCAAGATCATCTTGCATGAGGAGAGAGGATAGTTCATTTGTCGGATCAGCTCGAGGACGTCGGGAAGTTCGTCCAGGAAGCCGACGTCGATCAGTGCGTATTCATGGCCACCATCGATCAAATAAATATTGACGCCGAGCCGACGTCGTGCTTGGACGTTCAGCTCGATGACACCAGGGAAGATGTAACGGCGCTCGACCATTCCTCTCCAAAGCTCCTAGCGCTTCCCTCCGGCCAGACCACGATGTGGACGAGTGCGTGAGGGCTCGAAATCTGCGTTAAGTAGCGTGCGAGGTGTTCGCTTCTCGATTCTACGAAGCCCTCACGCTGGGGACAACTCCCCGGCTCGGGAGCATCGGCCGTCAGGCCGGCTTGTCACGGTTTTTCGGGAGAGTCTATTTACGGCAAGGCCCAAAGGTTTGGCGCGGCGAGCGTGGGAACTGTTCGAGCTTCCATGCGTCCAAAGAGAACGTGGAGCGTGGAAGGCGATTCTTAATGCTTGGGAAAGATTCGCGGCCGTTTTGGAACCGGGTGCCGTACCTTATGTTGAAGAAGCGGTGCGAGCGTGGGAAAGCTTGGGGGATTGTCAGCATGCGGTTGCGGTCTTTGGGCAACTTGACAGGGGGGATTTCGCAGGTTACCTTGGATTGGGTTATGCTTGATGGAAGTTGTAGGGCTGTCGCGAGATGAGGAATCGTCGCTGCTGACAGTTTTAAGCCGGCATGCCGGTTCCGTCCTGCTGACCCTTCCATGGGCCCGGGGTACTCATCGAGGCCCTTTCTCGGTCCTTCGATGACGATATCCCCGATTCTCGGCTGGGATACTCGCCTGAGTATCGACGATCAATCTAAGACATGCGCACCTGACCTCACGTCCGCGCCTTGGCCGGTTTCGTTGGCCAAGTCCGTGGCTCGAGGGTCCTACGAGAGGTTGTCGAACATGATCAGAGTGCTCGCCCCGAGGTGGCCACGGGGGTGCTCGTGGGTGTGCCTTTCGATCGGGCTGATGGCCGCGTTTCCTCTCATCGGACAGGCGCAGAAGCCCGGCAAGACTGCGGAAAAGGCAAAGTCAGGCACGCCTAAAGCGACGGCAGCCCCAAGTGCACCGGCTGCGGAACCGACGGAGAAGGACAAGGCCGCCTCGACTGAGGATGCCGACGATCAAGAGCAGGTCGCTACGCCGGCGAGCCAGGCGACCAAAGAAAGTACCGCCGAGGTTTTCAAAGATCCCAAGGTGGTGGAGCTCCTCGAGAAGAAATTCCAGCCTTTGGCTGGCGCCAGCCCCTCGCTTCAAATGAAGAAGCAGGTGCAGGAGATGTATGGGGGCACTCCGATCAATCGAGACATCCTGGCCAAATACGTCACCGGTTTGGCTGCTGATTTGACAAACCCCCAGTACATACGCGCTTTCATGGAGCAGGGGGCTGCCGGCGGCAACGCGGGCCGAGGGATGCGCGATGCGATCAAATCGCTGCTCGATCCCGTCGATGCCGCCAAGCGAAGCCAGAATGCTGAGTTCCTCCACGCCTATAGCCAAGAGCTTCTCAAAGTGTTTCCGAGGGTCCTCGAAAATCACCCCGTCTCGAGGATTCAAGCCATGGTCGTGTTGGGACAGACCGGTAGTCCCGACGCCGTGGACGTCTTCGCTCAACAGCTTAACAACAAGAACCAGATCATCTGGGTGAAGCTTTGGGCGGCGCGAGGTATCACTAATATCGTGCAGTCGTCCGCCGGGAATCGGGTCGACGAGGTGTTGAGTGGTCGTGCGATTCCGGCCGCTAAAGCCTTGACCAACTTCCTTAACCGCGAGACCGATACCCCTTGGCCGGTCCAGCTCCGAGCGCTCGAAGCGTTAGGTGCCTTGCGATTGGCGGCCGATCCCGCCGCCTCCTCGAAGGTGGAAATGGCCGATGCGGCGGTCCGACAACTCGCGAATCGCGAGGCCAAGCCCGAAGTGCGGGCTCAGGCGGCCTGGGCCTTGGGGATGATGCGCCTGGGAAACATCAACCAATTCAACTATCCGCTCGTAGCTTACCTGATCGGCGACCTCGCCGCGGATGTCGGCGAGCGCGTCGCCGCTTCGTACGGAGAGAATTTGTCCCGTGCGGAATATTGGGCCGCGGTCCTCGTCTACCAGATCTTCCCCGCTCTCTACGGACAGGATGGTATCAGGGACTCCGGGCTGAAGACTCAGGGAGCAGGCCCCAATCGCGCCGTGAATCAACTGGCGGATTTGGTGCGTCCCCTGGTCAAGACGTCGGTCGATTTGCTCAAGTCTCCCCCGGGGGGGCGGGCGCAGGTCGCTAAGGATCTGAACGAGCGCGTTGGCCAGCTCCGTGCATATCTCGACAAGAATCGACCGTCGAACACGTTCCTGGTTCCTCAGGGAAACCAGTTTCCGCTGCAGGCCGATGTGGCCGGAGCCCCTGGCCAACCGGCGCGAGTCGCCGGTGGTGGCCGCTGACCGATGAACCAAGACGATTCTCGTGCGATAGCCCCTCAAGTCTCGATTCCCGACATCCGTGACTATGATCGGGTGAACGCGGAACTGATCGAACTGCTGCACAAAGGCCACCCCCGCGTTCGGCTCGTGGGGGCGGAGGGGCAGCGCTTCTTGGCCTCCGGTCTCACGGGGGCCTGGAACGCGATCGTCGAGGTCGAGGGACGCGCCGGGCCGGAGCTTGCTGCCGGGTTGAATGCCCCTGGTCTCTCCGTTGTGTGTCACGGCCCTGCGGCCGATGGTGCGGGTCGAGGATTGCGCAAGGGGCGGCTCGTTGTGCTCGGAGATGTTGGGGACGGACTCGCCTACGCGCAAGAAGGGGGCACGATCCTCGCAACCAGTAACGCAGGTCATCGCGCGGGGCTCAACCAGAAAGGCGGAGTCCTGCTCGTGCTCGGCCGGTTGGGACGGCTCGCCGGAGAGCGCCAGGCAGGGGGAGCTCTCTTTGTTTTCGAGGAGCGGCTCGGTCCACATCCCGGTTTAAGCCGGCGTGGCGGGAGATTTGTCCGCCTCAACAAGGAAACGACGCTCGAGCCCCAAGATCTCGAGATCCTCAGGACGGCTGTTCTCGAGTTGAGCCCCTGGAGCGTCGACTTCGAGGCTTTATTGCCTACCGGTCAGATCCGACTTTCCTAAAAAAATTCCTCGGCACGGTCTCACCGCCTGGGTTGACGAATAGCCTTGAGGCTCTCTCGTGCTTTGTCAATGTTCGATTGACGGGTAAGCGATTCCTTTTGGTAGGGTGGGCATTGCCCACCAAACTGTTGGCCTCAGCGAAGATCGGTGAGCAATGCCCGCCCTACGGCAGGCCGTCTGCACCCGTTTTCTTAGGGTTGACAAAGCACTAGTCTCCTGAAACGCGAATCTGTTCTAATGGGAGCGAGCCAGCCAGGAGTGAGCCCTTTTGGCTTGTCTCGGGGATCGTCACGACGCGTGGTGGTCATGAAGTGACGTGTGAGCTAGAGGTCCACCAGAGCATGGGCTCCTCTCGGCAAAGTGACTGTCTTCACCGGAAACGTCGAAGGCTTTGGCTGAGCTCTGTCTTGATTCTCGTTTCCGTGGGATGTCACGAAGAATTAGGGCCGATCCCCTTCAAGACGACTCGCGTGCGAGGGGTGGTCCAGGTGGGAAATAAGGTGGTGAATGGGGGATGGATCGAGTTCCTCCCGATTCAAGGGACGGTCGGCAGGCTTCGGACTGCACCGATTGGCCGGGACGGGACATTCGAGGTGGATCGTGTCTCCGTCGGTAAAAACGCCATCAGCGTTATGAATGCTCCGATCGATCCTCGGATGCTCGGCTTGAGGACGCCCATCCATCGCACGATCACCGAGCGGAGCCCGACCGAACTCAAGATCGATCTCCTCGAAGCGAGGCTCAGGTATCTTCGGTCTCAGGGGGAAGGATTGTGACGCCGTCCGAAACGGGGACGACGGACCCGAGCACCGTGGTCCGGCGAGAGGCTTCCTTGCCCATGCCAACAGGCGGAAAATCGAGCATCCGGGCCATCTATCGCGATGGTCAGGGAACGATCCATCTCGAGTGGCCGCCCGAGCAGATCGAGGCGGCCCTTAAAGATCCCCAGGGAACACTTTGGGTTGATCTGCAAGATGAAGCCCCTCAGCTCGATGGACCAATCGGAAAGCTCTTATGTAAAGTCTTCGGGTTCCATCCTCTGGCGGTCGAGGACGCCCTCGCCGAAACTCATCTCCCCAAGCTGGACGACTGGGGCGAGTATCTCTACATCGTTTTTCACACGATCGACTTCGATGAAGCGACCGATCACCTCCGGCTCCATGAACTCGACATCTTTCTCGGCAAAAATTTCCTGGTGACGTTTCACAAAGAACCGGCATCACCCCTGGAACAAGTCCGACGCAACATCGAGCGCGAACCGAGTACCCGCGTGCGGAACGGTGCGGACCATGTCTTGTATCACATCCTCGACTTCGTCGTGGCCGATTACCTACCCGTGATCGAGCATCTCGATGAAGCCATCGACTCCGCTCAGGACGAAGTCTTCAGACAGCCCACACGGCAAACGTTGCAATCGATTTTTCAGATCAAGCGCTCGGCGCTTCGACTTCACCGCGTGCTCATCCCCGAACGCGAAGTGCTCAACCGACTGGCACGCGACGAATATGCGCCGATCAAACCAGAGCGTCGTGTCTTCTTTCGCGATGTCTACGATCACATCATCCGAGTCCATGACATCGCCGAGACGCTGCGCGACCTCATCGCCGGGGCCCTCGACACCTACCTTTCAGCGATCTCAAATCGCACCAACGACATCATGAAGGCGTTGACAATCGCCACCGTGATGTTTCTGCCGATGTCGTTCCTGACCAGCTTTTTCGGCATGAATTTCTTCGGCGACAACCTGATTTTTCACAAGAGCCTGCCACGAGCCTTCCTGTTCGCGAGTTCTTGTTTGATCATGGTGACCACTCCAATCGTCATGTATTTGTGGGCAAAACGCCGAGGATGGTTCTAAGTCGCCAGGCAAAGTCCGCGCCGGCGGTTATGATGTGATTGAGGAAGGTCGTTTGTCGAGGCAAGGGGAGCGCAAGGACCTCGCGACTTGCGTCTGTCCGCACCCTCTCGAGAACTCGGGCGTCCTCTCACCTCTCGAGGGGGGCGGGATCGGCATTCAGGAATGGCGGAGCACCGTCGCCGTTCCTGCAAGGCGACCCATGTCGGGCCTTGGTTTGGGGATGATGGGAAATGAGCACGCGATGGCGTTTGCGGCCCCACGACCAGGGAATGATCCAGGCGCTAAGCCGGACTGCGAAGGTATCGCCCCTCATAGCTCAGATTTTGCTCAACCGAGGGATTACTGAGCCGACACATGTCGCCGAATTCCTGGGCGCGAGGCTGACGCACCTTCACGATCCTGAAAGTCTGCCGGGGGTTGTGGAAGCCGCTGATCGGATCGTGAGAGCGGTTCGGGATCGGAAGAAAATCGTCATCTATGGCGACTACGACGTCGATGGCGTGTGCGCCACGAGCATCCTTTGGCTCTGCCTGCGGCTGGCAGGGGCTGAGAATGTTGATTATTACATACCGCATCGGGTCAACGAAGGTTATGGCGTCAATGGCGAGGCCCTGCGCCGACTCGCCAACGAGCAAGCCACCGCATTAATCGTCACCGTCGATTGTGGGATCTCCGCGGTCGAAGAAGCCAGGCTGGCCCGCTCGCTCGGTCTCGAGTTCATCGTAACCGATCATCATACGATTGGTTCCGAGCTTCCCGAGGCGGACGTGGTGGTTCATCCCCGCTTGCCGGGAAGTCTTTATCCCTTTGGCGAGCTCTGTGGCGCGGGGGTAGCCTTTAAATTGGCGTGGCAGATCTGCAAGAGTTTTGGTGATGGCAAGAAAGCCTCACCCCACTTGCGGGACTACCTCGTTCGGTCGATGGGACTGGTCGCACTGGCGACGATCGCCGACGTCGTCCCCTTGGAGGGGGAGAATCGGATTTTGGTTCGGTCGGGTTTGGCCGGCATGTTCCAAGAACCAACCGTCGGCCTTCGCGCGCTGATGCAAGTCTCGGGCTGCTTGGACAAAAAGAAGCTCACGACGGGATCGGTCGGCTTCGGTATGGCTCCTCGGATCAATGCGGCCGGTCGGCTCGAGCGTGCCATGAAAGCCGTCGAAATGCTCACCACCGACGATACGAGCGTGGCCCAAACCATTGCCGCGGAGCTCGATCTCTGCAATAAGAAACGACAGGATCTTGAGCAAACCATGGTGGCTGAAGCCCATGCCATGGTCGCCGAGTTGGGGGGCGTCAGCGGTCGGGGCGCGATCGTGTTGGGGCGTGAAGGATGGCACCCTGGTGTGATCGGGATCGTTGCCAGCCGCCTCGCCGATGTCTATCACCGGCCGGCGATCGTTGTCGCCTTGGACGGCGAGGTCGGCCAAGGCTCCGGGCGCTCGATTCCCGGGGTGAACCTTTATAACGCCATTCAGGCCTGTTCCGAGGGCCTACTCGGTTTCGGCGGACACGCCGCCGCGGCTGGTCTCAGGCTCCCGACCGCTCATTTTGCGGCCTTTGCGGAACAGTTCGATCGTCACTGCCGCGACACGGTGGAACCCGAACAATTCCATCGCATCCTATCGGTCGACGCCGAGGTGCCGCTGGGGGCGCTCACGACTCGGGTTGTCGAGGAGATCGAGTCGCTCGAGCCTCATGGAATCGGCAATCCCAAACCCCTTTTGATCGCCAGCGACGTGCGTGTCGTCGGCGATCCCCGCCCGGTGGGAGAACGGAAGAACCACCTCCAGCTTCGCGTTTCCCAGGGGGGGACGGTCGTCAAGGCGATTGCCTGGAATATGGCTGAGCGGGCGAAGTCGCTGAAGTCCGACAGCATTTGCTCGTTAGCTTTTCACGTTTCCATCAACGAGTGGAACGGTCGACGGGAAGTGCAGCTCGAAATCAAAGACTTCCAATTCGATGAGGGGCGAGACCATGCACGTCCCCAGTCCGCATGATCCCGCGCCGGGGGCTGAGATCGTCCGCCAGGTGCGGAAGCACGGGATCAAGAATCCGCGCTTGCTTCGAGCCTTAGCCTCGATCTCGAGGGGGCGGTTTCTCCCTCCCGAGAGCCGAGACCAAGCTCACGCCGACCGTGCCGTGCCGATCGGTTGGGAACAAACGATGAGCCAACCCGTCATCGTCGCGATCATGACCCAGGAACTTGCGCTCCGGGGGAGGGAGCGTGTGCTCGAAATCGGTACGGGCAGTGGGTACCAAACCGCCGTCCTCAGTCGCTTGGCGTCGCAAGTCTTCACCGTCGAGCGTCTGGCGGTTCTCTCGCTCCGTGCTCGAGGTATCCTGGACGGGATCGGTTGCGACAACGTCCGTTACCGGATTGGCGATGGTACGCTCGGGTGGCCCGACGAAGCCCCTTTCGACCGGATCCTTGTGACAGCAGGAGCCCCAAGCTTTCCCCATGAGTTGTTCCGGCAACTGGCGGAAGGAGGAATCCTGATCGTGCCGATCGGCGAGCAGAAGGGGCAGCAGCTCACCGTCACCCGCAAACAGAATCAGGAGCCCGTTTCTGAAGAAATTCTCGCATGCCGATTTGTGAAGCTAATCGGCGAGGAGGGCTGGCTCTCCCCCTGAGAGAACGGTTCCATCAACACCACGCTCATCCATGAAAACCGGATCTCCTCGCCTTTGGCAAAGCGTTCCTCTTTAGCGTCTTGACTTCGACTTGGGGGTGCGGGCCGATTTTGCTTTGGGCGCGGTGGCGGCGGAATCCTCGCCGGTATCGACCTTGGAGAGGACGAGCTTGCCGCTGTCGGGCACGATCTTGTAATCAAAATATTTGTTGAAACTACCCCCCAAGAGTGGGGAGATATCATTCTTCGACGGCGGCATCACGGCGCATTCGACGTTCTTGACCGTGAACTTGCCGACCCGAATCGAAGGAATCGTCATCTTCTTGGCGTCTACGATCGAGCCATCGGCGATATGGCATTGGATGGTAGGGTCGGAGTCGCTCGGGGTGAGGCCGATCTTTTTGGCGAGGTCGGTCGGAAGCACCGTCAAGCTGGCTCCCGTATCGAAGACCATCTCCTCGGTGACCTTGCCGTTGAAGGTGACGTCGAGCCAGAAAACGCCGTTGTTGCGCCGCATCGTGATGCTCTCCGTGAGCACCGACGCTTCGATCTTCTCCACAAGCTTGACGTTCGTGAGGAACGTGCGAGACGGACCGAGCGCCACCTTGGACTTGGTCTTCTGGTTCAGGGCCGCCAACGAATCCTTGACTTCCGCGTCGGCCGCGAGCTCCTTGTATTTGCTCTGGGTCTCATCGATCTGTTGCCGCAGATCAATGACCGCCTGCACGAACCCCTCGCGGCGCTCGGCCACCTTGGCGTTGGCTTCGTCCTGCGCCTTGGGGTCGGAGTTCTCGGAGTCGATCAACTTCATCCGGTCGTTGATCTCATTGAGCATGGTCACGATCTGGTTATGCTCGGTAACCGACAATGGTTGATTCAATTGCTGACTCAGCAGACTCCGGCGCTGCATGAGTTCTTTGAAAAAGACCTTGTTTTCCTCGGACTGTTGCACAAAGGCTCGTTGTTGCATGACAGTCAACGAGAGCTGTTTGTACAGCGCTTTGGCTTCATTGAGCTGCTTTTGAACGGCCGCCTCTTCGGCAACGACGTAGGTCGTACCGACGCGCTTGAGGCCTTTACTCTTGAGGGCGACATTGGCCGGATCGTCTGCGCCCGAAGCTAAGGTTTGGGGCAACAGGCAGAGGAGCGCCAAAACCCAAGGAACGCGCGGATTGGTCGCCATCGTACCCTCGCGAGAATCGAGGACGGGGGGCTGGTCCTTCCTGCGGCTTGCCGCCTTGGCGAGACGCAGATGGGGCCTTGATGATCGTCATCTTCGGGAGTCTAGCATACGTTCGCCGTAACGCAGCATGCAATCACATTCCCGAAACGAGGCCTCGCGCGACGTCCGGAGTGGTGAGCGAGGCCCCGCAAGGCGGCAAGAACCGATCTTCCGCGATCAGTACGCGTCCGAGCTGATGACCTCCCCACCGCCGATGGAGCCGAGTCCCTGCCAGACCGGGAGGTTGATGGAGTTCTTGACGAATTGGACGTGGCCGTCGACGAAGACGCTGTTCACGCCACCGGCGTGCCGGCTGCGGGAGCCCAGGACGGTGTTCTTCGCCAGACTCTGGATGATGCAGGGCGGGGCTGACATGAGGTTGTTTGGGTCGCAGTAGGTGGACCACAGGACGTCCGGCAGTCGGCTGTTGGGGGCGAGGTTGGTCTCGAACGCAGCGGCGTAACCCCAGTGGACGAAGCCGCGGAGGTCGTTCGGCGCCTGGCCCTGGACGATCTCCGAGACCGCGACGGTGTTGCTGGTCCCGTCCGTGATCGCCGAGAGGTTCACCGTGCCGGACTGCTCGACCGTGTAGCCCTTCGGCCCTCCGTTGACGGCCGTGGAGGGCCACATGTCGCTGAACGGTGCTTTGAGGAAGTTCACGGTGCTGACGCCCGATCCGGTCGTCGCAATCTGGTAGAACGTCGTGTTGCCGAAGTTCACGGCGTAATTGAACGACGGGATCTGCTCCCGTGGCTTGGCCGGCATGTCGCTCGGGCAAAGATAGACGTTGAAGAGTGTGTGCGAGATCGTGGTGTTGGCCGCGCCGTCGTAGCGGAGCAGAGTCGAATTGGAGCCGCCGGCAGCCGTGGCCGTGGCATTATCGCCGTTGAAGTTCCAGCCGTTGAACGCGGAGGTCTGTTCCATCGTGGGCAGGATGAAGACGATCCAGCTTCCCCAGCAGCATCCCTTGATACCGGCGGGGAGGCTGCCGAAGGTGCTCTCGTAGTTGGCCATGCCCAGGCCGATCTGCTTCAGGTTGTTCGTGCACTGGGCCCGACGGGCGGCTTCGCGGGCGGCCTGTACGGCGGGGAGCAGGAGGGCGATCAACACGGCGATGATGGCGATCACCACCAAGAGCTCGATCAGCGTGAAACCTCGTCGCATCGGTCTAACCATCGAGACATAATCCTTTGAATTCGTCAAGGTATGAGTCGCGTAAGTGCGTGGGGCTTGAGGGTTGGCGGGAAGTTCAGGATCGTCGGCCTTTGCGAGCGGCGGGTTTCGACGTGAGGTCGTAGTTGTGTTCGTTGAGCTCGCCTGCCTTAACCGTCGCGTCGAGGGTGGTTCGGAGGTTATACACCTCGGGGATCGCATGAGGATCAACCTGACCTTCATCGTCACGGGGCAGGACACTGGTGGTCGCGGACGCCTTCGAAACCGAGGAGATCGAGACCGAGTACTTGCCCGCGACCGGGCCGTCCGAGGCTGCGATCGAGTAGGCTCCGTTGACGACCTCGCCCCAGGCGCCCGCCCCCTGGTTGGCTTCCATCGGTAGGAACTGGATGGAGCCTCGATCCAGTGGCTTGCCGTCGAATGTCACCTTGCCGGAGACCGCCTCTCGTTGCAGACCGTCTCCCTCGCTGCAGCCGCACGCCAAGACGGCGACTGCCAGCCACGCGGCGACCCGCCGCGCGTCATTCTTCAGAAATCTCACGACTCTGTGTCTCCGTCCTCTCCCGAACGCCCGTCCAACGTGGACGAGATGGCGCCCTGCAGGCGGGAGAGGCTTTTATAATCTAATTCGCATTGCCTTATGCAATGGTATGATACCACTTGATTGTGAAGAATCGAGGAGAGTCGTGTGAATTTCGATCGTGGACGACGAAGAGCCTTCCCCCTTGGACGATGAAGGCGCGAAATACCTCTGGGAACGCCGAGGAATGAATTAATTTCTAATAGTAATATAGAAATAAAAACTTGACGAACATTGCCTCGCGGCCGGGTCAGGATTCATTTCTGTGAGCAGTCTTCGGCCAGCCGAGGCTCTTACCAACGGAATGTCGCCGATCAACGGGGGCTCATCCAATCAACTCGTGTCTGGTTGCGGCCGGCCGGGTGGGAAGCCGCCGGTGGACTTGGACTCGCGGTTAGAGCCGCGCTGACGACTTGCGCCTCAGGACGCGCGTTATCACTGGAGCGATGTGGTACTCTCGTTCGTGGTCGTCGAGACGTTCGTCGCCGAGGCGGTGGTCGGCCTCGGCGACGCGATGGCATTTTTCGAGGCCGTCAAGCGGGTTGTTGGGGCGACCCCTTCGTCTTTGTCGACAGACTTGCGACTCAAGACACGACGGATTTCCCGATCGATGGGGTCAATGGAGTCTCGGGTCCGTGGCCGTGATGATGGCGCTGACGGCCTGTTGGTTGAAGCCCTTGTAACCCTCGCGGCGTTGGAGGTTCTCGAGGTGGCTGCCCAGGGTACCGTCGCGAAGGAACTTCGCGTGCTGGTCGGCATCGATCCAACCGAGGCTAAGGCAACGATCCGCGCGGAGTTGGGCGATCGGCCAGCGTTCGCCAGCGGTGAAGGCTTGGCGAAGGAACGAGAAGTCGGAGAACGGCTTCATGACGTCGATGCCGGCTTCGGACTTGAGGGCATCGCGGAGCGCATCGAAGTCGAACTGGGCTTCGAGGTGGTGCATTCCCGCCTCGAGAATGGATTCGCCGTGGAGGCCGACCCAGAGTCCGACCGTGTTGGGCCGAGGCAACTCGGGCAAAGGGTTGTGGGCGAAGTCCTGCGTGGCTTCGTCAGGGGCGAGGTCGAGGTCGGCGAAGATAACGACTCCGGTGGTCGGATGCTCGAGTACCTGGGCTCCCCAGCCGGCGTGGTCTCCGGCGTGAAATCGTTCGCGGAGGAAGAAGCCGAGTTTTTCGAACATCCCGATCAAGCGGGGAAAGAATCGGCGGGAAGAGCGGAACGTGTGATGGTCGTGGTTCCCCCAACCCAGGCCAAGCCGGTCCTGCCGGGCTTTCTGAACCTGAGCCGCTCGGTTGCGCGACTGCCAGTAGTCTCGCTCGACCTCGAAAACGAGGTGGCAGGCCAGGTCCGGGGAGCCTGCGAGCTCGATGACCCGATCGAGCGTGGCCTCCGTCGCGTCGAAGCCTTCTTCGTCGGTCTCGAACCGACGTCGCCGCGCCTGCCAATGTTCTCGAGCGGCGAGGGCGTCGCGGGCGGCGTGCGGGCGCATCCGGCCTTCTCGAGCCATTTCTCCGGAGAAGGGGTCGAAGCCCGTGTAGCCTCGGCGCTCCACGACCGCCAGGTTCGTACCCTGACCGCCGATGTGGCCGACCCGGTACGGCCCGAAGGCATACCCATGGATCTCAAGGCCAAGGTTGTGCGCCTGCGAGAAGAACGCGACGGACTCGACCTTGATCGCGATCTCCTGGACGCCCGGGCCCGCTGCCGACGAGAGCTGAATCGCAGGGAAGATCCCGCCATGATGCATGTAGACCGGGGTTCCCCCGGCGACGATCGGCTGCCGCCGCTCGTAGCCAAGCTCCTCGAGCCGAGAGCTGAGGTGCGCCTGGTTGGCCAGGACGAGGTGGTCGACCCAGTCCTTGAAACGCGTGCTTGTTTCGGTCTGCATTCGCTGGGCGAGCGTGGTCGCAAAGGCGTTGCCTTTGAGCCCGACTTCGATCAACTCCTCGATGAAGCGTTCGGTCTCGGGCCAACGTCTCCAGTCAAAAGTGGGAACCGCATTCTCAAGTGTTGCAACCGACATGGCTCACTCTCCGCACACGAAAGACCATGAATATCGTATCAAGATGGTATCATTGCCCAGGCGTCAGAGAGGATAGACGAAGAGGTGTGTCGCATCGCGAGGAATCTCGGGCCGGCTCTGGGGCGTTTTCCGATCCTCCGACCTGACAAACCTCGGCGGGCTTTCGTCTTTCAATGGCGAGGGCCCCGACAGCCGGCTCCGTGAGGTGCCGGCCCGGGACCGCGCGTTTGGACCAAGACGATCCCGGTTCGATCATGCGCTGGGGCTGACCGACGAGTCTGAGCAAGCCGCGGTGACCGCTGCATCGAACAGGGCGATGCCGATTTCAACCTGCCGCTTCGTCAGGCAGAGCGGGGGACAGAAGCGGACAGTGCTGAGACCACAGGGGAGCAACAGCAAACCCGACTGGAACGCTTCTTCGATGATCTGGTCGCGGAGGTCGGGATCGGGGGCTCCCTCGTTCTGGATCTCGGCGCCGATCATGAGTCCCAGGCCTCGGACTTCGCGAATCGCGGGGTGCCGAGTGGCAAGGGCCTTGAGGCCCGCGCGAAGCTGCTTGCCGCGGCGTACCGCATTCGCCCGGTAGCGGCGTTGGACCAGGTCGAGCGTCGCCAAAGCCGCAGCGCAGGCGACCGGGTTACCGCCGAAGGTCGACGCATGGCTACCGCTCGGCCAGTCCATGACATCGGCCTTGGCGATGATCGCCCCGAGCGGAAGACCGTTGGCGATCCCTTTCGCCAGGCAGACGATGTCGCCGGCCACTCCCCAGTGCTCCGACGCGAACATCTTCCCGGTCCGGCCGATGCCGGTCTGGATTTCGTCGAGCACGAGCAGGATCCCGTGCTCATCGCAGAGATTACGCAAGCCGGGGAGGAAGTCGGGGGGAGGAACGAGATAGCCCCCTTCACCCTGGATCGGTTCCACGAAGATGGCGGCCAGTTCCTCGGCGGGACAAACCGTGCGGAGCAGTGCCTGCACGCTTTCCAGGTCCCCAAAGCGAGCGTGGTGGATCTCCGGCACCAAGGGCGCGAACGCCCGACGCTGCAAGGGCTTGGACCCGCTGAGCGACATCGCCCCATAGGTCCGGCCGTGGAAGGCATTCAGAAAGGCCATGGCCCGGAGCCTTCCCGTGTGCCGTCGCGCCAGCTTCAAGGCGGCCTCGATGGCCTCGGCCCCGCTATTGGTGAAGAAAACTCGCTTCGGGCCGTCGCCAGGAGCGATCCTGGCCAAACGCTCGGCTAGACGGACTTGCGGCGTGTAGTAGAAATCGGTGCCGGACATGTGGACCAAGCGGCCCGCTTGTTTGCGGATCGCTGCGGTCACCTTCGGGTGGCAGTGTCCCGCATTGGTCACCGCGATCCCGGCCGTGAGGTCAAGAAAACGGTTGCCGTCCAGGTCCTCGATCATCGCCCCCTTGGCACGCTTAACCACGAGGGGATAAGTTCGCGTGTACGACGGGGACATCACCTTGTCATCCCGTTCCAGCCATTGCGAGGCACGTGGGCCGGGGAGCGATCCAACAATCCTAGGTTCGTCGCGGTGAAGGGAGGTCATAAGAGGATCCTCCATCGTAGAGGCTGAAAAGGATCTGGCTGAAGTGCTTGCTACGGACTGCGTCGTCTTTGTCTCCTAAAGCATTCTAACGATCATGCCAAATTTTGGATGCGCAAGACGATCTTTTCGTCGTGACGAATACTCAAAATCGGCTCTCAAATAGGGCGATTTGTCTCCGAAAACAAAATGCGGTCAGGAGATTGCTCTTGCCGTCGACGTAGATTGTTCGAGTTGCGAGGATAGGAGCATCACTCGCGCATTAGCTGGGGCACGCGTTAGAGAATTTACAGCCCGAGAACCGTCGAGCCTTGCGCGGATCCGGTTTCAGGGGAGCGTTTAATGATTAATACGGTCGTTGTGGGATATGGTTTGGCAGGTCGAGCATTTCACTGCCCCTTGATTGGCCGGCAACGCGACCTCCACCTCGTGGGAGTCGTGGCGCGAGACCCGAAAGTGCGCGCCTCGGCGGTTGAAGCGTTGGGCGTGCAAGGGTACGCGGATCTCGGAGAGGCGCTAGCGAATGCGTCGGTTCAGCTCGTCGTGATCGCCACTCCGCACGACTCGCATGCCGAACTGGCCGTTCAGACCTTGGAAGCGGGCAAACACTGCGTCGTCGATAAGGTGATGGCGCTGAGCACCGAGGAGGCCGACCGCATGATTGCGGCGCGCGACGCCTCCGGCAAGATGCTCTCGGTCTTTCACAACCGACGTTGGGATTGGGATTTTTTGACAGTTAAAGATGTTCTGACGCGAGGAGTGATCGGCCGTCCCCTCGTGTTTGAGAGTGCGGTGTGTCGCTATGCCCCGCCCAGGAGTTGGCGAGGCCAGGCGGCGGCCGCGGGGACGATTTTGCATGACTGGGGCGCGCACCTGGTCGATCAAGCCCTGATGCTGGGGCTCGGGCCATGTCGGCGGCTCACGGCCTGGCTAACTCTGGCGCCCTGGCCGGGCGTCGACAGCGGCGGGCACGGCCAAATCGCTTTGGAGTTCGACGAGGCTCTCTTCCGGATCGAAACCAGCCGAATCGCACACCTCGAGCGCCCTCGATGGTGGGTGCTGGGGAGTCGAGGGGGATTCATCAAGCACGGGATCGATCCCCAGGAGGAGGCTCTCCGAGCGGGTGACATCGACCGGGCCTCCGAGTCGCCAGGCCGCTGCGGTCTGCTCCACCATGAGGATGAGCAGGGGACCTACCATCAAACCCGGGTCGACCCGGTGCGCGGGCATTGGGACAGTTACTACGCCAACATCGCGGATCACTTGCTCGGCCGGGCTCCGCTGGCCGTGACTGCCGAGCAAGCGCGCGAGGTCGTTCGGGTCCTCGACGCGGCCGCGCGCTCGGTAACGCGTCACGAGGTAGTCGAGGGACCTTGGGGGTGATATGCGGCTTCGCCCTCGGAGCCGGGGCCACGTCGGCGAGGCGTACTCCAGGGCCAATCGTTGTCTACTGGAGTACCGTTTCGATATTGGTCGAACCCGCCGCCTGCAAGGTCATCCGTCCGTTGAGACGCCAGCGTCCCCGCTTATCCAGGAGCCAGTGCATCTTGAGATCGACCGGCTCGATCCGAGTCGGTGTGGTTTCCGCGGCCGACTTGATCGTTGCTTCGTGCGCGGGACCCGCCTTCGGGTAGACGAACGCCTGGGCCTCGCCCACGCGTTGCTTGAGGTTCTCGTCGATCACGGTGACTCGCACATTCGTGGATTTGGTCTTCCACTGCTCGCGGGCCTTCACGAGCTTGGGGTGGACAACGTCGAACCAACGCACGACGTCGTCCACCGTCTCCACCGAGGCGATCTGCTTGAGATAGGCGAGGTCGTCTTCCGCGAACTTCTGAGCGGTGAGCGCCGTTCGGTCGGCCAGGCTTTCGCCGGGTAGACTCATCACGAACCAGATCACGGCCAGGAGCATGAGGGCGAGCGCCCCGATCCCCAGCTTCTGAGGCGAGATCGACATGAGCGTCGTTTTTAAGTCCTTGATTTCCTCCAGGGAAGGTAGACGAGGCACGCGGATTTCCGAGGCGGTCTCGACCTTGGCCGGCTCGTGATGAGGCTCACCAAGGATCGTTCGACCCGCCGTGGTCATGTGGAAGACAACGTGGCACTTCTTGCAGACCAATCGTGTGTTAATCTTCTCTCGCGGAATCGTTCCTCCTCGACCGCATTTCGGGCAAGCCAAGTCAATCATCGTCTTGCTCCCGCAGCAGGATAGGATGAGTCTTCGTCGCGTCGATCTCACTCCTTCGTGGGCCAGTCACTTCACCCCAATATACTCTGATGCGGTAACACATACAGGAAAATAGCAAAATTTTGAAGTGATGGATTTCTAGAAAACTGCATGTTCGAAACGATTAGGGTAAGCTTGATTAAACTTTCGTGAGCTTTTTCATGTCTATTGTCGCAAGCCTCTGTCGCGTTCGAGCGGATTGTGAGGGTCAGAATTGAGCATGGAATCATCCTCGCCTGCTCGCTACGGTCAATAGAGTCGCATCAATTTGTCCTGATGATCGATTCTGGACAGAGTGGTGCAGGTCGGACATGTCGGTCGGGAACGATGGCAGGCGGTCCATGGCGAGGGATGCCTGGTTCCCTGGACGACCTAAAGCGCGATGCATTTTTAGGAAGAGGAAAGCATTCCCTTTCGGGCACGCCGATGATATGACGTTCTTCGGGCCGTTGACCTAAGCCATGGCGTCCTCTTGAATCCGTAAGTCGATCCGAGTCAAGCCGAAAGACAGAGACGGCCAGCTTTGCACTGGACCGACGGACGGACTCATCTGTCCGTGGACTTTTCGCTCGCCACGGACAAGTGAGCCTATTAGTCTGTGTTACCTTGGAAAGCCTAAGTGGAGCGTCCGGCAAGTCTCCTTCTTGTAGGGTGGGCATTGCCCACCAGGGATTAAACCCTGGTCGAAGCCACAAGATTGGTGGGCAGTGCCCACCCTACGGGAAAGCAAATTGGCGGATGAACCACAAAGGGATGATCCAGAAAGGGATACCCGGTGTGAGGCCAAGAGAAGTGGGGGCAGGGACGAGCCATCGAGGTCCCGGCACGCCGCCAACGCAACGCTCTCGGAGCGTTGCTCCTTTTCGCTCTAACTGTCCATCCTTCTCTGATTTCACATGGCCAAACCGTATCCCGAGAGCCTCGAGAGACCGCGGTGCGATTCGGTTCAGGAAAAAAATCAAGATGTGGTGAGCGACTCCTCCGCATGAGGGATTTCATGCTTGGACGAAACGAAGGTTGCGGAGACGTTGCTCGATCACGCTCTGTCGGTTCTTTAGGAGCAGGAGCCTGTTGGAGATGAATCAGCCCATCGATCCCGTGGCCATGCTTGTTCCTCGACGCCGTATCACCGGCATGTCGGCCATCCTTCTTCCCTTTACTTCCGACGGTGGCATCGACTGGACCGGATTCCGCGCACACGCCCTGCGAACCGCCGAAGCCGGGCTGACTCCGGCTATAAATATGGATACAGGATATGTGAATTTGCTCGATGATGAGACGCGGATCCAGGTGCTGGACCATGCGCGCGACGTGCTCGGAACGCGCACGTACGTGGCGGGGGCCTTTGTCGGGGATGCTCCTGGCAGCCGCTTCGACCGTGACGCCTATCGGCGACAGATCGAGCCGATCCAGGCCCGAGGTGGCATCCCAGTCATCTTTCCGTCGTATGGCTTGACGGGACTGACCGATGACGACGTGGTCTCGGCCCATGCCGAGTTGGGTGGAGATTGCGACCGGTTCATCGCCTTCGAATTGGGGGCGATGTTCGCGCCGTTTGGTCGAATCTATTCGCTGGAAGCGTATCGGGGGTTGTTGGGAGTCCGCCAATGCATCGGAGCCAAGCATTCGTCGTTGTGCCGCGAGTTGGAATGGCAGCGGTTGGCCCTGCGCAACGCCGTTCGGCCCGAGTTTCACGTTTTCACGGGTAACGACCTGGCCATCGACATGGTGATGTACGGCAGTGACTACCTGCTGGGATTGAGCACGTTCGCGCCCGATCTCTTTGGCAGGCGCGATCGTCTCTGGGAGACCGGGGATCCGGGGTTCTACGAACTCAATGACGTTCTCCAATATCTCGGCTTCCTGGCATTCCGAGCGCCTGTACCCGCTTATAAGCAGAGCGCAGCGATGTTCCTGCATCTGCGGGGCTGGATCGCGTCCGATCGCACTCATCCTCGCAGTCCTGGTCGACCGGTAACCGATCTCGCACTCCTGCGCGACATCGGACGGCAGCTCAACCTCTCGTTCCCGGAGTGATCGATGTCGTTTCCTCGCGTTGCAAGTTTGAAGACCGCGGCCGACTTCCGTGGGCACCTCCGCGAACTCGGCATTTCACTCCCGTTTGACGACGCCGTGGAGTCGGGCCCGGATTCGCCGTTGGCGCGCTCGTTTCGCCACGACGGCGGAATCGTTGGCAACCGTTTTTGCATCCTCCCGATGGAAGGGTGGGATGGGACGGACGACGGGCGACCGACCGATCTGACCCGGCGTCGCTGGCGGCATTTCGGTCTGAGCGGCGCCAAGTTGATCTGGGGCGGTGAGGCGGTCGCGGTTCGATACGACGGCCGGGCCAATCCGCATCAGTTGGTGCTCAACGAGATGACGTTGCCGGACCTGGCTTCGCTTCGAGAATTGCTTCTGAGCGCGCACCGGGAGCAGGGGCAAGGAACCGACGACCTGTTGATCGGTTTACAACTCACGCATTCCGGTCGCTTTTCCCGGCCTCGGGACAAGAGGTTGGAGCCGCGAGTCCTCTATCGTCACCCGCTGCTTGATGCGCGTTTTGGTGTGCGCGATGACTCGGCCGTCTTGTCGGACGACGAGATCCAATCGCTGATCGATGATTATGTTCATGCGGCTCGGCTCGCGCAGCGGGCTGGATTCGCCTTTGTTGACGTGAAGCATTGTCATGGATATCTCGGCCATGAGTTCCTCTCCGCGGTCGACCGTCCGGGAGCCTTTGGTGGGAGCCTGGAGAACCGGACGCGTTTCCTTCGCGAGATCGTCGCCGGAATTCGCGCGGAGGCCCCGGGGCTGGGGATCGGGGTGCGTGTCAGTATTTTCGACTTCTTGCCGTTCCATCCGGGACCTGACGGTGTCGGAGTTCCGGTGCATTCTCCGGGATCCTACCGCTATGGATTCGGAGGAGACGGCACTGGCCTCGGCATCGATCTGACCGAGCAGGTGGCCTTTCTGGACTTGCTCGAGCAACTTGGGATCGAGTGGGTCTGCACCACGGCGGGATGTCCCTACTACAACCCGCACATTCTCAGGCCGGCCGCCTTCCCACCGTCGGATGGCTATCAACCGCCGGAAGATCCGCTCGTCGGGGTCGCGCGGCAAATCGAAGCGACGGCTCGGCTCAAGGCCTTGCGGCCGCAAATGATCATGGTCGGTTCGGGGTACTCGTATCTGCAAGAATGGCTACCGAACGTCGCTCAACGCGTCGTCCGTGACGGAGGGGCTGATTTCGTCGGGCTAGGACGGATGGTACTCTCTTACCCAGATCTCCCCATCGACGTGCTTGCCGGCCGGTCACTCGCGCGTAAGCGGATCTGTCGTACCTTCAGCGACTGCACCACGGCGCCGCGAAACGGGATCGTGTCCGGCTGCTTTCCCCTCGACCCGTTTTACAAAGACCGTCCCGAGCGCTCGGCCTTGATCGCGGTCAAGGGATCAACCTCTGAGGTCCGGCCATGACCCCCATGACGCTTCTTCAAGGAAATCGCATGAATAGGGCTCGATCTTTCGTTGCGGCCGGCATGCTTGTCTTGCTTCCACTCGTGAATCAGGCCGAGTCGGCACCGAGCTCGGGCTTTGGGGTCGAGCCGAAGCAGGATCGTCTCGTCATCACGCATTCCGGCCAACATGTGACGGACTTCGTCTTTCAGGATCCGGTGATTCTCCGTCCTTATTTTGCGAATATCCAGGCCCCGGGAGGCGTCCAGGTGACGCGTAATCATCCTCCTATTACAGGCAAGGATGCCAATGACCACGACACGATGCATCCCGGGCTCTGGCTTGGTTTCGGCGACATCAATGGCGCGGACTTCTGGCGCAACAAGGGCCGTATCGAGCACGTTCGTTTCGTCGAAGAACCGAACGTGAACGCCGGCCGAGTGAACTTTGCCACCGAATGCCGCCTGCAAACCGCCGATGGCAAACGAATTGGGATGCTCGAGAATCGCTTCACGCTCTCTGCGAGCCCGGCCGGATGGCTGCTCGTCTGGGACGCCGCGTTCCATTCCGAAGATGGCGATCTCGCCTTCGGCGATCAAGAAGAGATGGGGTTGGGTGCCAGGGTCGCCACACCCTTCATCGAGAAAAAGGGGGGTGAGATCCTCAGCAGTCGAGGCCAGAGAATGGCCCGAGTCACCTGGGGACAACCTGCCGCATGGTGTGATTACTCCGGCGTTGCCGATGGCCGCCGGAGCGGCATCACACTCATGGCTGATCCGTCAAACTTCCGTGAATGCTGGTGGCACAACCGAGACTACGGGGTCTTCGTTGCGAACCCGTTCGGCCGTTCGGCCATGAAACAGGGGGACAAGAGCACCGTCCTTGTCAAACGCGGCGAGAAGTTCCGCCTGCGCTTTGGCGCCATGTTACACTCGACGCCGATGGAGACGAAAACGGACCCGTCTCTGTTTTATCGTCAGTTTGTCGATACCGGCACGGATGGCGCAAAACCATAGTCGGCCTGGACGGCGGCCTCGTCGCTGCGCTCACGTTGGTGGTCATGGTGACCATATTCCTGGCACCTCCACTCTTGAAATACTTGTTACCGTCAGCCACATCTCCCCGATTTCGAAGGGTATTGAGGATCTGGCGGCTTCGGCCTGACTTCTCGCCCTTATCACAGGTTTTCTCAGGCTGGAACGATCTGATACGATGGACGCGAATTTGCTGGTACGGCTCTTATTTTGGATCAGGGAGCAGGGATGACTGTTCGGAAAGTGTTGTTACTTCGAGGACCGAATGTTTGGGCCCGGATTCCGCTCCTGGAAGTCTGGCTCGACCTGGCCAAAATCGAGAAGCCGTTCGCCTCGGATCGCGTCGGCGTCACGCAACGGTTGATCACGATCCTGGCGCACTCGCAGGCGGCGACCAACGGGCAGGCCTCCGCGATCGGTCATCGGCTTTCCCGGGCCGAGAACCCCGTCGAATTCCTCGGGCATTTGATCCTGGAGTTACAAGCCAGGGCAGGCGCAGAGGTGGAGGTTCTCAAGACGCGTTGGGAACCGGCGTTGGGAGTGGCTCGTCTCGCGGTGCAGTACCAGGTCGAGGAAGTGGGACGCGCCGCTCTGGGGGTGGCGATTGCCTTGCTGGAAGCGGCGGAGCAGGGCGAGCCCTTTTCCGTCGAGGTCGAAATCGATCGGCTCAGGGATCTGGCCAAGCAGCACGGTATCGGTCCGAACACCGCGCCCATCGTCGCGGCGGCACGAGCCCGGGGAATTCCGGTCCGCCGCTTGAACGCCGATAGCCTGATCCAGCTTGGCTACGGAGTCCGTCAGCGCCGATTTCAGACCGCGGCGACCGACCGGACCTCGGCCGTCGCCGAATCGATCTCGAACGACAAGGATCTGACCAAGGAGATGCTCCGTTCGGTGGGGGTCCCGGTTCCCGACGGCCGGCCCGTCTCCGATGCGGAGGACGCCTGGGAGGCCGCCGTCGAGCTGGGCGGAGCCGTCGTCGTCAAGCCTCGCGATGCCGACCACGGCGATGGGATCTCCCTCAACCTCACGACCCGTGAGCAGGTACTCGCCGCCTACGAAGGGGCTCGGGCCGTGAGCTCGGAGGTGATGGTCGAGCAGCACGCCCCCGGATCGCATCACCGCCTGCTCGTGATCGGCGAGAGGGTCGTCGCCGCGGCCCGGCGAGACTCCGCGCACGTCATCGGCGACGGCCAACGCACGATCACGCAACTCGTCGCCGAAGTGAACCAAGATCCAAGGAGAGGGACGACGCCCAGCTCTCCTCTCCGCAAAATCGAGCTCGATTCGATTTCAATCGGGGTGCTAGCGGAACAAGGGTTAACGCCGGAGTCCATCCCGCCGGCCGAGACTCGCGTCTTGATCCGCCGTAATTCTCATATGAAGGACGGTGGGGACAACGTCGACGTGACCGATCTGGTCCATCCCGAAGTCGCCGCGCGGGCCGTGGAAGCTACGCAGGTCATCGGGCTCGACCTCGCGGGACTCGACGTGGTGGCCGAGGACATCAGCCGGCCCCTGGAAGAGCAGAAGGGGGTCATCGTCGAGGTCAACGCGAACCCTTGGCTGCGCCAGCACCTCAAGCCCTGGAACGATCCGCCCCGCCCGGTGGGGGAAGCTATCGTCGCGACTCTGTTTCCCGAAGGAGACGACGGGCGGATTCCCATGATCGCCGTCACCGGCACCAGCGGCAAGACGACGACCACTCGCATCATCGCTCATCTCTTCAAGCGTTTGGGTAAGGTCGTCGGCATGAGTTCGACCGACGGCATCTACATCGACGGACGACGGATCGAAACCGGCGATTGCAGCGGACCTCAAAGCGCCCACACGGTCTTGTTGAATCCGACGGTTGAACTCGCCGTCCTCGAGACCGCTCAGGGGGGAATCATTCGCGAGGGTCTGGCCTTCGACCGCTGTGACGTGAGCGTCGTGACGAACCTTGGAGATGGGGATCACCTGGAACTCCGGGGGGTCGACACGCTCGAAGACTTGGCCCGGGTGAAGCAGACGGTCGTCGAAGCGGTGGCTCCCTCTGGCTTTGCCGTGCTCAATGCCGACGACCGTCTCGTTGCCGCGATGGCCGAGAGTTGTCCCGGGAGCGTCGTCTGGTTCTCACGAGATGCCGAGAATCCTTTGGTCGCGAAGCATCGGGGCCAGGGGGGGCGTGCGCTGTACGTCCGGGACTCTACGATCGTCCTGGCTCAGGACCGCGAGGAGATTCCGCTGATCTCCCTGGCGGATGTTCCCTTAACGCACGACGGCCGGGCCGTTTTCCAGGTCGAAAATGTGCTTGCGGCCGCAGGAGGGGCCTGGGCTCTGGGGATGTCGCTCGACGAGATCCGGGAGGGTCTGGCGTCGTTTGCCGGTGATTCGTCGCAGATGCCGGCCCGATTCAACGTCTGGAAGATCGGGGGAGCGACGGTCGTGGTGGACTTCCCCCACAACGCGATGGCCCTCGAAGCCCTGATCGCGACGGCCGAGCAGTTTCCTCACAACCGCCGCATTATCGTCTTTGCGGGCTGCAACCGCCGCGATGCCGATGTCGTCCGCCAGGGGGAACTTCTCGGGGACGGCTTCGATGAGGTCTTGCTCTACAAAGACCAGGGGAATCAGGATCGTCAGGATGGCGAATTGAACGCCCTCTTGCGCGTGGGACTCGCTGGCCGCTCGCGTTCGAAGCGGTTACGCGAGGTCGAAGGGGAACTCGTCGCGATCGAAACAGCCCTCCGCGAGCTCAATTCCGGTGACTTGCTCATCCTGGGAGTCGAGCGCCTCGAGGAGTCGCTCGAATTCGTCGATCGCTTTTTCGCGTCCCAAGGACCCAACTCGAGGTAACCTACGTGATGTCGTTCGTCCTTATCGCGACGCTTGTCCTCGGGCAGGCGAGCATCCCGCAGGGAGACTCCAAGTTAGCATTGGATCTGGGATCCGCGAAGCTGGATGTGTTCACCTACAAACCGGCAAATTATGATAACGGGCCACTGCTCTTGGTCTTTCACGGTATGGACCGCAACGCGGAGGAATACCGTGATCATGCGCGGGCGATGGGGAATCGGTTCCGCATGTTGATCGCCGCACCTCGCTTCGACTCCGTGCAATTCGGCGCGAGGAAGTATCAGCAAGGGGGCCTGATCCAGAACGGAAAGCCCGCACCCCGCTCGGAGTGGACCTGGAGCCTGGTCCCTCGCCTTGCCGACCGGCTTCGCGCCGTCGAACGTCGGCCGGAGATGCCGTACTACCTCATCGGCCATTCGGCGGGTGGGCAGTTTCTCGTCCGATTAACGGCCTTCGTCCCCACGGAGGCTCGACGCATCGTGGCGGCCAACCCCGGTTCCGACCTCTTCCCGACGACCGACCTTCCTTTCCCCTATGGCTTCGGTGGCCTTCCTCGCGAACTCAACGGCGAGGAAACCCTTCGCGCGTACCTTGGGCGTCCCTTGACGATCTACCTGGGGGAGAAGGATACCGTTCGCGACATGGATCTGGATACCAGTCGCCAGGCCGACCTCCAGGGACTGTCTCGTAACGAACGTGGCAAGAATGCATTCCAACGCGCGGAAAAGCTGGCTGCCGCCAGAGGATGGGTGTTCCGCTGGACCTTGATCGAGGCGCCCGAGATCGGTCACGACCACGAGGCGATGTTTAATGCCCCGGCTTGCGAGAAAGCTCTGCTTGGGGTAAACTGATGCTTGTGTATATGTGAATTTTGACCGTCGTCGATTGCTTGGATTTTTCTCCGAGGCGGGGTGGCGGTCAAAAGAATATCATCGCTTCGTATGAACAAAAAATGATTGGGAGAGTGAATTTTCTCATACGCCAAGTGCGAGAGGTTTGGTCGCGATGAGCAACCCCGCGAGACAAGGCGCGCTCCTCCGAAGCAAGGGTAGGGGAGTGGTCGAACGTCTCGCGGGTCTTCGGCGGCGTTCGAGATCGTGCGGGGTGTTGCTTTGGCTTTGTCTGGGGTTCTCGGCAAGCGTATCGGGTGCCGAGAGGGTGCCAAGCCCTGCGGAATACCTGGGATATCGACCAGGGGCCGACTTCCGACTGGCCGATTGGCCCACCGTGCTCGGTTACTTCCAACGAGTCGCCGCCAATTCACCGCGGGTTTGTTTGCGGGAGTTAGGGAGGACCACTGAGGACCGGCCCTATGTCGTGGCCGTGATTTCCGACCCGTCGACGATCGCCGATCTCGGCAAGTACCAGAAACTTCAACGCCGGTTGACCGATCCCCGCGTCGACCAGGCACTTGAAGGGACGAGCGACCCGATCGCGGACAGCAAGACCGTCGTGGTCATGACTTGCTCGATCCATTCGACCGAGACCGCGTCGACTCTCATGGCCGTGCAGTTGCTCTACGATCTCGTGACGCGAGATGATTCGGCCACCCGGGAAATCCTCGACGCGACGATCCTCTTGCTGATCCCTTCCGCCAATCCCGACGGTGTCGACAAGGTCGCCCACTGGTACGGAGAATCGAAAGGTTCACCGTGGGAAGGGAACGCGCTTCCCGAGCTTTACCACAAGTACGCCGGACACGATACCAACCGCGATTGGTTTATGCTCAACCTAGCGGAGACCCAGCTTCTCACTCGCTTGCTCTATCACGAGTGGTTCCCGACGATTCTCTACGACATCCACCAGATGGGAATTCGCGGCGCCCGTCTTTTCGTCCCCCCGTTTCATGATCCGATCAACCCTAACGTTGACTCTTGTATTCATCAGTCAATCGCACTCATTGGTTCGCACATGGCGGCCGACCTGGCGTCGGCAGGCAAGCGCGGCGTCCTCTCGAACGCGCTCTATGACAATTGGTGGAACGGTGGGAACCGCACAACGCCACAGCGCCATAACATCGTAGGAGTTCTCACGGAAGCGGCCAGCGTTCGGATGGCGACGCCTGTCTTTATCACCAAGGAAGAGCTCAAGGGACTCGGGCGAGGGTTCAACGATCACGCCAGGGCCGTCAACTTCGTGGACCCGTGGCCGGGCGGCTGGTGGCGGCTCCAGGACATCGTCGACTACGAGTTGATCTGCGCTCGCTCTCTGCTTACGCTTGCCGCACGCTATCGGCTATTCTTTCAGCGCAACCTCCGCGACATGGGACGGACGGCCATTGACCAGGGGAAACGGGAGCCTCCCTACGCCTGGGTGATCCCCCACGACCAGCGTGATCCGGGGACCGCCGCCGAGATGGTCCGGATTCTCCACGACTCCGGCATTGAAGTGAGCCGGGCCAAGCAGCCATTCCAGGCCGGGGGCGTCTCGTATCCGCAGGAGAGCTGGCTCCTGCTCGCGGCTCAGCCCTACCGATCCCATCTGAAGGACCTGATGGAGATCCAGCAGTACCCCCCGCAATTCAACGCCAAAGGGGAAGTCGAGCCCCCCTACGACGTCGCCGGGTGGACCTTGCCGCTCCAGATGGGAGTCCGCTCGCTCGCGGTCAATAGCCCGTTGAAGGTCGAGACAGAACGACTCGACGTCATCGACCTTCCTCGGGGCGAAATTGAGGGGAACCCGGAAGACGCTCCGTTTCTCTCGATTGCGAATCAAGCGAATGATGATTTTATGATCCTGAAGGCGCTCTGCGACTCTGGCGTTGAGGTGAAAGCCGTCAGCGGCCTCGCCGAGCCGAACTCGAGCGGCTCATCATCCCTCGATCTCACGAGGTTTCCACCCATTGGGACCCTGCGCTTCCCTTCCGACGAGACCTCACGCTCGGTACTGGCGCGTGTCTTGCCGACGGTCTCCACCAAGGTGACTCCCGAGTCAACCGACTGGCCTGCCAGCGTCAAGACTGCGACGATCCGCCCTGCGCGGCTGGGGGTCTATCAGCCTTGGGTCCCCAGCATGGACGAAGGCTGGACCCGCTTTGTGCTCGACAAATTTCGCTTCACTTACACGACCCTCCACAACGCAGATATCCGCCGGGGAGAGCTGTTAGAGCGGTGGGAAACGCTTGTGATCCCCTCGGTCGAATCCAAGGTCCTGCGCGAGGGATTCGGGGCCGACCAAATGGCTCCCGCCTATGCAGGGGGCCTTGGCAAAGAGGGGGCAAGCGCGCTCAAGACCTTCGTGGAATCGGGCGGAACGCTTGTCTGTCTGGAAGACTCGTGCGAGTACGCTATGCAGGAGTTGCGGCTGCCCGTTGTGAACGTGTTGAGAGGAAAGAAGCCGACGAGTTTCTTCGCCCCAGGTTCGATCCTCCGCCTGGAGCAGGTCAATCCTTCTTGGCTGACATGGGGAATGCCTTCGAGCTTCTCCGGATACTTTGACAACTCGCTTGCCTTCGATGTACACCCCGCCCAACCTCCCGCTCGAGAGGTTGACACCGCCGTTCGGTACGCCAGTCATCAGGTTCTCGAGAGCGGGTGGCTGGTCGGTTCCGAACACATCCAGGGGAAAGCTGCTCTCGTTTCGCTTCGCTACGGTAAGGGCAAAGTCGTCCTCTTCGGTTTCCCGCCTCAAAATCGAGGACAACCCCACGGAACCTTCCGACTCTTCTTCAACGCCCTCCTCAAGGTCGATGATGCCTCTCAAAGGCTATCTCGTAAAGAAAGTTGATATTGGAAGTCATGTTTGGATGGCTGACTCAAATCTTAGAAGTCCCGGGATCCTGCTCGCGCAAGGCCCCGGGGCGTCTCTCCGCTCGTTCTCAACCACCCATGAGTCGTTCTCGATATCAAAAAAGATGATTTTGAATCGATTCGCTTTGCGATCAATCGCGTTTCCGGCCAAAGAACCATCCTGCGACGGCTAAACCGGCTCCCGCGGCGTTGCTGACCTGTTCCCCGAGACCGGGGACTCCCAGGTTGGGACCCACGAGTGTGAGGGCGGCGGCGGGGATGGCGAAGAGGCTCATCTTCACGCCTCGGAACAACGCGGAGATGATCAGGATCAGACCGGCGATCCCGGGGCCGGAAGAGTTGAACAAGAGGCTTGCGATCTTCTCGGGTAGGAACGGGAGTCGCAGGGGCTGAGTCTCGCGCTTCTTGATATCAAACTTGGGTGTGTTGATCCCTTGGACAACGCTCAGGTCACGTTCATTCACGGCCTTGGTGGCGAGTTCCTTGCCTTGGGCGGTTAATTCCTGGAACCCCTTGTGAACGGCCTCGGCGTTCTTCTGAGTGAGCAGCTGATTCTGGTTCAACCAGAGGATACAACTGGCGATCAGCGCGGCACCGGCCAGGAATCGCGGCTTGGGACCCAGGATGTAGCCGAGAGGACCGTCGGTGCGGGGACCGTAGAGGCCCTGCTCGTGGCCGACAAGAACTTCCTCGGGCTTCTCCGCAGCTCGACGGAGCGCCTGGCCGATTGGAGGCTTGTCGACTTTGAGCGCGGCGGGCTGACGGGAGATCTCCTTGATCTCGGCGGCCATCACCACCATGGCTTCGGCCGCACGGTGGGCTCGGCGACGGGCGGTGACGAGGTTCACGCCTTGGGCCTCGAGCCCTTTCTCCTCGATCCTCTGGAGTAACTTCTTCTCACGCTCCGCGCGTCGGGTTTGTTGCTTGGTGTCGATCCAGCGGATGACCGGATCGCGCCAGGCGGCGAACCGCTTGCGCTGGCGGCTCTGATCACCTCGACCCCAGAGGTCTCGGGCCCTGATTTTGGCTTCGTAGCCGAACAATGTTTCGTAGAATTCCTCCCACGACTCGCCGCTGTACTTGCAGACGAACTGCCGGAGAGTCTGTTCCTCGAGGCCATGCAGGCGCATGCTACGGAGCATCTCCTCGGTGCGATAGACCACCGGGTGTCGTTCCTCCTTGACCTTGCGGTCGAGTGCGACGTGAATGCCGACCGCCGAGAGGACAGCCACCATTCCGAAGGCCACCCACGCCCAGACCAGGTCCATGATGACCAAGAAGGTGAAGCCAAGGATCATGCTCGCCAGGATCATCAACCAATCCACGAGCGCGTTGCCAAAGAGCAGCTCACGAACCTTCGAGAAAAGATGTGATTTCGCGGTGAACCCCGAGATCAGGAAGTACGCGAGGCTGGTCATCAACCCCAGGCTCAGAAAGCCGCCGGCCAGGATCGGTTGCCCCGCCAGCAGGCTCAAGAGGACGATTGCCGCGCAGGCGAGTCCGGCGGTTGCCAGCACCCTCGACCGGAGCTTGGCCGTCGGGGCGTTATTGAAGATCTCGACGCTGTCGGCGAGTAGGTTGGCGTGTTCCTCACGTGGAGAAAAAAGAACGCCGTTGGAGATGCCGAGGAAGGCCTCGAGCGCCCTGATCACTTCGCCCAGGTTGGCGTAGCGATCCTCCGGGCGTTTGGCCACCATCTTGAGGATGATCTCGGAGAGAGTTTTGGGGATGCGCTTGACGATCGTCTCGGGAGGCGCGATCGGTTCCGTTTGGTGTTTGGTGATCAGTTCATGGGCCGACTTACCGTCGAACGGCGGACGGCCGGTCACGAGGTCGTAGAGTGTGCAGCCTAGTGAATATATGTCGGCCCGAGCATCGACGGCGGCTGCGTCTCTGCTCTGCTCGGGGGCCATGTAGGCGGGGGTTCCCAGGGCGACGTTGGCCATCGTGATCTGACCGCTGCCGGCGGCGAGCGGGACCGTGCCCGGAGCCACCACCCCCGAGGTGTCGAGCTCGCGGGCGATCTCGGCATCGGCGAAGGCGGGTGTTTTCACCAGTCCCAGGTCGGCGACCTTGACGACCCCCTGGTCATTGAGCAGAAGGTTATCCGGCTTCACGTCCCGATGGATCATGCTCTGCGAATGGGCATATTGCAGCCCCCTCGCGGCCTGGAGGAGGTAGCCGACCGCGACCTCGGGATCGAGCTTCTTCTGAGACCTGACGAGGTTCCCCAGCGTTTGCCCCGGGACGAACTCCATGCTGAAGTAGTTCGTCCCGCGATCCTGCCCAAAGTCATAGATCTGCACGATATTGTGGTGAACGAGCTGCGCCGCGGCGTAAGCCTCGCGTGTGAATCGCGAGACGAAGGTGGGGCTGCTGGCCCACTCGGGCTTCATCACCTTGAGCGCCACGTTGCGGTCGAGCGAGAGCTGACGGGCAAGGTAGACCGCCCCCATTCCACCGTGTCCGAGCTCTTTGAGGACGTGATAGCCGCCAAGCAGGTTCGGACGGGTCCACTCGGGATCTTCCCCACCGCGTTGCGAAGGGGCATCTGGATCATGGAGCTCGAAACCGACATCGGTGGGAACCTGGCTCCCCGGCGCAACCGTTTCCTTGAGGCCCGGAACCGCGGCCTTGGTCGGGGTTGAGTCTGAAACCCAGGCCGATGTTGGTGGGGCCGTGCTCCCGGTAAGTGTCGGCGGCGATCCAGAGGCCGCGACCTCTTCGGCCGCAGTTGCCGGCTGGGTCATGCCGGGGAAAGTTCCGACCGCAGTGGCAGGACTCTCCGCTTGTAGTAGCGAGGCGACCGGTTCCTGGGTGAGATCTTCCGGGACGGTGAGCTGGAACTTTTGAGTGCACTTCGGACACTTGGTGGCATAGCGTCCCGGCTTCGCCCCATTCAGGCCGAGGGGATTGCGACAATGAGGGCAAAGAATCGGCATTGGAATGCCTCCGCGGCAGGTCGAGAATCAACAGCAAAGGAAGCCGAGGTCCGGAGCAGGACATTTCCGGGGCGAGAGAACTAGGAATGAAAATGTGCTACTCGCTCTTATCCTGGCCGTCGAGCGAAAATTGTCCGCCAATCAGGCGACATTTTCCACCGCACTTTCTCTGAAGTAAAGTTCGCATGGACACGTTGCCGAGCCTGTCTGTGAACAAAAGATCATTGGTTGCTTGACGCTCAAGAAACCGGTGGATACGATGTGGCCGAGGAATAGGGCAAGACCCTCCGGAAAGATTGTGAGCATTATGCCTGCCGAACCGATAATAAGGCCTGGAGAGGAAGCAGGTGTTGCCGGGCCGAAGTCGGACGGTACCTGCTCACCGCTACAGGGACGGACCGGGGGCGTTAGCCGATGGGTTGGTTGCGACGGGGGGAAGCCCATGCGGCGCTCGTTCCGACGCATGCGCATTTCGTGGGCATCGCGGAGCGAGGGATGACAGCCTTGGCTCAGGTGCTCGCCGAGAGCGGTGCCAAGGTGACCGGCACGGACACGACGAATCAGGCCTCCCTCGAACGCCTCAGGCGGCTTGGGATTCATGTCCACTCAGGGCATGCTCCCGCCCCCTTTGTTCAAGAATCTGATTACGTCTTTGTAGGAACGGGGGCCGCGCGCATTCACCCCGATCGCCTCCGGGCGAGGCGCCATGGCCTGCGGGAGGCTTCACCTTCGCGTTGGCTGAGTCATTGGATGCGTGGCCAGGTGGGGCTGGCGGTTGCCGGCCGCCGCGATGCCAGCGTGTCCTCGGCGATGATCGGCTGGATCTTGACCCACGCGGGACTGGATCCGACCGTGCTGGTCGGCATGCCTGCGCCGCAACTGGGAGGATGGGCCAGACTTGGGGCTGGAAGACACTTCGTGGTCGAAGCCCTGGAAGAGGATCAGGAACTGGGGCCCTTCGGCCCTCGTGTCGCGATTCTCTTGAGCACGGTTGTGTCTCCGAACACGACCGATCTGTCGGCACGTGTGAGCGAGATTCGTCGGTTCGCGACGTCGGTCCCTGCCGACGGCTTGATTCTCTTCGAGAGTCCCAACGAGGTCTTGGAGGCGGCCGTTCACGCACTGGAGCCGACTGTGGAGTCGGTTTCTCTGACTCGAGGAAGCTCCTGGTGGGGAGCCGACTTACGAGAAGAACGGGGGCGGTACCGGTTCCGCGCGTTTCACGAGGGCCACTTTACGCTGGAAGTGGGGTTGCAAGTTCCCGGCCGTCGGAATGTACTCTCGGCCGTTGCGGCGGTGGCCACGTGTGTCCAGTTGGGTGTGTCGACCGCGTCGATTCGCGAAGCGCTGGAGGAGTTTACCGGGGTCTCGCGCGATTTCGAGTCCCGCGGAAGCTACCAAGGTGTTACGCTGGTGGATGACGAAGGCCGAGACCCCGAGACGATTGCTGAAACCTTGGCAATCGGCCGGCAAACATTCGGCTCGCGTCGTCTTCGGGTGGTTTTCTGGGTTGATGAGACAGATTGGACAAGAGAGGACGTGGGCCGTTACATTTCCGCCCTGTCCTCGGCCGATCATGTTGTGCTCATGGATGGGAATGGAACCGGGACGAGCCGAGACCTGACGGAGAGCCTGGTAGGCGACTTGGCCGTTTCGGGGGTGCTCGCGAATCGGGTAGAGAGCTTTGAGGGGGCGATCCGGTACTTGGACCAGCACCTCGAACCGGGCGACGTGCTGATCACCCTTGGGGCCGGCGATGTGGGAACGATAGCCGATGCATTCATTCGACGACTTTCGCGCAATCGTCAAGGCTGACGAGCCCTTGGCCCCTCATGTTTGGTTTCGCCTAGGCGGTCCGGCCTCGTACTTAGCGAGGCCGGGGACGCTTGAAGAATTACTCGGCCTGTTGCGCCGTTGCCGATCGGAGGAGATTCCCTTCAAGATCCTGAGCGGCGGCTCGAACGTCTTGATACGAGATGAAGGGATCAAGGCTCTGGTGATCCACCTGGAGAGTCCGGCCTTCTCCGACGTCGCCATCCGCGACAGCGTCGTCGAGGCAGGGGCCGCAGTTCCGCTCACGGCCTTGATTTCTCAGACGGCACGCGCCGGTTTGGGAGGTCTCGAGTTCCTGACCGGCATTCCGGGGACCATCGGGGGCGCGCTGAGAGGCAATGCCGGCGATCGCCAGGGGGCGATCGGGCAACTCGTCCGCCGGGCGACGGTCATCGACGCTTCCGACGAAGTCCAGGTGCGCGAACGCGATGACTTGAGCTTCGCCGACCGGGCCTCGAACCTCGACGAACCGGTCATCCTCTCCGCCGAATTCGAGCTCGAGACTGCTGACCCCGAAGCCGTCGTTCGTCGCATGCGGCGGATCTGGATCGTAAAGAAGGAGAATCAGCCGTATGGTCATCAGTCGTCGGGTTGCATCTTCAAGAACCCTTCGCCTGACCTTTCGGCCGGCATGCTGATTGAACAGGCCGGCCTGAAGGGGACCCGAGTTGGCGGGGCCGAGGTTTCCGACCGGCATGCCAATTTCATCGTGGCCCATCCCGGAGCCTCGACCAACGACGTCTTGCAGCTCATCGACCAAATCCGCCAGCGCGTCTGGCAGCAATTCGGTTACGAGCTCGAGCTTCAGATCCAGATCTGGTAGGCGCCGCGATCAAAGACCGTCGTCAATCGCTTGGGTTTGGCTTCGTTGGGGGCCGCACGCGCAGGAGTCTAGGTCATGGAGCACCGCGAACCCCCTCGGATATCCATGTCCGAGGGTCCATCCCGCGATGCGACTGACCCAGTGAATGCGCGCAGGTTCGGCCGCTTCGTAACCCCGACGCACGTGCGTCGGCTCGCCCCCTCTCGAATCGGCCTGGCGGCTTTCGCCGCGGTGAGTGTGCTGACCCTCGCCGTGATTCTCGGCATGCGCTTCTTGCAGTCCTCAACCGACTGGCTGCATCGCCAGCCTCTCTACCAACTCAATGCGGAGTCGATCGAGTTCGATCCGCCCTTGCCTCACTGGTATCGTGGCGGCAAGAACACCTTCTTGGAACGCGCTCGGATTGGACTTGGCCCGGGAGAGAATCGCTCGGCGCTCGACATCGACCTCCAAAAGCTCGGCAAAGAGCTCAGCCTCAACTGCTGGTCCAAGGGGGACGTTCGGGTTCAGACGAAATATCCCAACCTGCTGAGTATCCATCTCAACTTTCGCATTCCAATCGCCGTCGCCAAACTCAACGACGGTACCGAAATCGTGATCGATGAAGAGGGGGTGCTTCTCCCCCGCGCCGAGATCGACTTTGCCAAGATCAACTCGGAACCCGCCGGACCTTTGATTCAGCTTGTCGACTTCGGCGAGGGACCCAGGGATCTTCAACCCGGGCTCTATTGGAAGCGTGCGGGAGGGGAGAACGACCTAGCTGAAACCGACGGGCGCATCGTCGCGGCAGCCAAATTGGCGGCATTTATCAAGGAAGCCCAGGCCCAGGGTGGCGAACTCACCGGTAAGCAGCAGTTCGTGTTCGTTTCGCCGAAAAAGCAAGGAACTCATGAGCTGGCCATGGGCAACGAACACGGTCTTTGGGTCGCCTGGGACGAACCACCCGGGCATGAGTCGGCGGGACAGCCGGATGCGAAGACCAAGTGGCAATTGGTCGTCTCCTGGATCAAGCAGCATGGTCCCAAAAACATCCGGCCTCTTTCTTACCTCCATTTCTCGAAGACGGGTGTCGGTTACCGCTGAAGCGAAATCAAGGACGGAAACGCGGAGACATCGGGACAAAACGGCCGATCCATGTCCTGTTAATGGGGATGGTGTTTCCCAAAGGATTTGGAACCTGGCCGTTCGAGCGCATCCGGGCCTGGAATAGGTCCGAGCGTTGACACTTCCGCATGACGTTCCGCGGGGAGGAGTAAGGACCATGGCCAGCCGACTCGGGCCGAAGTGGATGAATAGAGTGCAGAGCCTCGCGGGACCCACCCACGCAGGCCGCTTGAGTCGATACGCCGTCCTTGCTGCCGATGTGAACGCCCTCGAGCCCATGCTGGAGAAAGAGTCCGACGAGCAGTTGCGCGCCCGTAGCCGCGCGCTTCAACTCAAGGCGCGTCAGGGTGACTCACTCAACGGTATGCTCGTCGAGGCCTTCGCCCTCGTCCGTGAGGCGGCCAAGCGCACGATCAAGCAGCGGCATTATGACGTGCAGCTTGTCGGCGGAGCGGCGATCCACTACCGCTGTATCGCCGAAATGGAAACCGGTGAAGGCAAGACGTTGGTCGCTACCCTGCCGACCTACCTCAATGCCCTCCAGGGCAAAGGGGTTCACGTCATCACCGTCAACGATTACCTCGCTCATCGCGACGCCGAGTGGATGTCGAATGTTTACAAGGCACTGGGTCTGACGGTTGGTTGCATCCAGACCGGACAGCAAGACCACGAGCGTCGCGCCGCCTACGCCTGCGACATCACTTACGGCACCAGCAAAGAGTTCGGCTTCGACTTCCTTCGCGACGAGCTGAAGCGGTTGCAGCTCGGTGACACACATCGGAAGTCCTTCGAACAGGCATTCCTGGGCCGGAATAGCCACATGGAAGCCGAGATGCCCGTCCAGCGCACCCATCACTTCGCCGTGGTGGACGAGGCGGACAGCATCCTGATCGACGAGGCGAGAACTCCGCTCATCATCGGTGCCAACAATCAGCCGACCCAAGAAGAAGCGGCCGCCTACTACGGGGCCGATCAACTCGCCGCAACCTTGATCCGAACCAAGGACTTCCGCTACGATCCCGCCGAGCGTAAAGCCGAGCTGAACGCCGCAGGACGTCGCAAGGTCCAGGCCGTAGCGGGGCACTCTTCCTTCGTGACCCTCACCGTCGATGGACTCTACGAGTACGTCGAACGAGCTTTGCGTGCCCAGATCGCCTACCTGAAAGACCGTGACTACGTCGTCTTGAACGGCGAGATCGTGATCGTCGACGAATTCACGGGCCGTATGATGCCCGGTCGGCAGTGGCAGGACGGGCTGCACCAGGCAATTCAGGCCAAGGAACGGCTTGAAGTGACCCTCGAGACGATCACGGCCGCCCGCGTCACCGTGCAGGACTTCTTCTTGCGGTACAAGAAGTTGGCGGGGATGACCGGAACGGCGTCGACCGACGCACGCGAGCTGCGCCGGATTTACAAGGTGAACGTCTTCAAGGTGCCCACCAACCGCAAGGGGCGCCGAGTCTGGATCCCCGATCGCGTGTTCTCGACCGAGTCCGAAAAATTCCAGGCGGTGGCCGACCAGATCGTGGAATGGAACAAGCTGCAAGTTCCCGTGCTGGTGGGCACGCGGTCGATCGAAAAATCGGAGAAGCTGAGCGCTCTGTTGACGGCTGCAAACATCGAGCACCAGGTGCTCAATGCCAAGAACCACGAGATCGAGGCCCAGATCGTGGCCCAGGCCGGCCAGCCCGGCCGCGTGATGGTGGCGACGAACATGGCCGGTCGTGGAACCGACATCAAGCTCGGCGAAGGGGTCAACGATTTGGGGGGGCTGCACGTCGTCGGAACCGAGCGTCACGAGTCGCGCCGGATCGATCGTCAGCTTGCCGGCCGTAGCGCCCGTCAAGGGGACCCCGGCTTTTGTCAGTTCTTCGTCTCCCTCGAGGATGAGATCATCGAGGCCTTTGGCGAGAAGCCGGCGGCCCGCATCCGCAGGCGCTACAAGGGGCGAGGGGAGTTGACCAGCGCCGGGATGCGACGTCTCGTCTTGGCGGCCCAGGCCAAGAAAGAACGTCAGCACTTCCGCGATCGCAAGCTGCTCATGAACTACGAGAAGCAGCGGGCCGAAATGCGTAAGAACATGGGCCTCAACCCCGTCCTCGGTTAAACAGATTTGTGCCTGATTTTGTGGTGCGCGGTGCCCATCCTTCACATCTTTTCCGATTCGCTCACCGCATTTGTTGAGTCATATAACGCTTGAGGTTTCCATCAAGCTTGCCGAGGTCGCCCAGATGAGTCTGGGCGTCCTCGCGTCGTTGTTCGGGACTGCGCCTCGTTTTGAGGGTGGACAGGTACTCTCGAAACTTCGCCGTCCGATCGGGCCGCATGAAGTAATGGACGAGCAGCCAGCTCTGCGCATAGGCCTCCTGGACCGTCTCACCCTGGTCGAGCAGGTTGTCATCGGTCAGGAGCTTTTCGAGCGGTAACCACTCGTCTCCCGCCGCACGTGAGTCGACGAGCACTTGAAGCCGCCGCATGTTCACTCGGCCGAACGGAACCCGCCGCGCCGAGGATAACCAGAGTTCGCCGTAGGTCGCCAGACCTTCGCTCACCGCGCGAGGGACATCGGCCTGCCGATCCAGTAACCCCGTGTTGAACATGAGCTGGTGTAGCGATTCGTGTATGAGCGTAAAAGTATTGATTCGCCGTGAGGATGCGTCCTTCTTGTCCTTGTCGGCTGTGAAGTCGAAGACAACAAGGGCATTGGTCTCGAGATCATAGTGTCCTCCCACGTCGGCCCCCGGCGCGTCTTCGATGAGGGTCTCGTAGGACTTCCGGCTCTTCAGGGTGATGACGATCAGCTTCCGCTTGGGTGCTTCGACGGCAAAGCCTTTGTCCTGGAAGTGCTTCAGATAAACAGACGCAAGCTCGTGGCAGATTTCGATGGCTCGTTTGCGATAGGCGTCGGGTGCGTCGCCGATCCCGTAATAAAATTCAGATTCACTTGAGCGAACACCTTTGAGACCCGCTTTTCGAACAAGTTCCTGAACGGCGTTGAGCTCGCTCTCGAACCCCTCTCGCGCGGCTTTCGGCTCGGCCGCTCGCGCCGCGGTTGCAGCCATGCTTCCACCGATCGCGGCGATCATGAATCGCCGACGGGAGACGCGTTGTTGCACCCATGCCGTCTTGATCATCGGTTGAACCCTGCGAGATGCCTGATCCTGCCGCGCCAGGACGGAAGACCACGCATTGATGTCTGATGAACCCCGTCAAGCCACCCTGCATGACATTATAAGGGACGAAGTGGAACTGCACATCTCCCGGTAGCGCGGGCTCGTTGCCGGTTTTCGGAGGTTCTGGTACCGTCGCCCGGCTGCGATTTTTTCACCCAAATTCATCGCTCTAGAGCGAGTACCGTTCGGATGGCATACACGCCAAGCAAGAGAGTGGAAAGCTCCAGGTCGATGTAAATAGGCGTATTGGGGTGGCACTGGTGGCTTGTCCACCAGTGGGCCAAGGCTCGCGCCACTGGTGGACAAGCCACCAGTGCCACCCCATACGGCCATCTACATAGCATCGGTTGATGGTGCGTCCAATACAGAACTCCCAGGGAATTCACTCCGATCTTCCGGGATTTTGTAGGCGATCCAAGCGATAACCGCTCTAGAATCTCGGACGACAAGGACTTTTCCCCATGACGGACACGACCACCGACCCCGCGGTACCGGTCGACTGGCGGCGAATCCATGCGTTCGGATTACCCGCTGGAAGCATCCGCGCACTCATGGCGATGCTGATCTTCGCGACGCTTTGGGGGCACCTCCTGCTGCGGCCCGACCTTGAAGTCCCCGAGTCGTTACGGGACTTGTTGTTCATCATTCTGGGACACTACTTCGCGGTGCGGAGCCGTTCGGACGCAGGCGAGGCTCCGGGGCCTCCGCCGCTTTACCTGCCGCGAGGCGCCGTGCGGTTGCTGCTGATGGCCGGGTTTGTGGCCGTGGCCGTGGTCCTCACGAGGCAGGGGAGAATGTCCGCGCCGGGAAAGAACCCAGGGGTGATCACGCTCCTCTTGGTGTTCGGCTTCCTACTCGGCGTGGTGCTCCAGAAGCTCGCGTCCGTGTGGAGCGGCCAGGGAAATACCCTCCCGCGCTGGCTGGAAGACACGCGAGCCTCGATCTCATTGCTGGCGGCGGCGCTCCTGGCCATCTTGCTTTGGGACCAGTTGCGACCCTTTCTCCCCGAACCGGTCGAGCAGTTTCAGCACCGATTTCACTTCGGCCTTGGTCGCTACGGGCCCGAGCACGTTCTGGCGGCGGTCGTCGGCTTCTATTTCGGGTCTCGGTCCTGAAACGTACGGCGGCAGGCTGGTACGACAATCTTGAACGAGGCCTGTCGCATCAGGAATCGCACTTGCGATGAGTTGTATAGGTGACTATGGTGGGCATGGCGAAGGATACCTACCGTGCCCCAGCGCAGCCTTGCCTTGGGGCCCTTTGAGTCTAGGAGGACCTCCGTGATCCAAGCGCGTACCACCCGTGTCCCGTCTCGCACTCGACTTTTCCTCAAGTATTTACTCCTTCCCGGCACAAACTGGGTGAGTCGTGATAAGTCCCACGTGATCAAGATGTTCCGCAAGGGAACGCCGGAGAAGCCCGCTCGTACGCTCGACTGCGGCTGTGGGAACGCCTTCTTCACGCATCAAGCGGCACTTCGGCATGCGAAGTGCTTGGGGATCACGATTCACGAGTGGGAAAAAGAAAACTGTGAGGAAATGAGAGAATACCTCGGCATCTCCGAGGAGCAGATGGCGTTCCGGGTTGCGAGGCTGGACGAGCTCGCCACCGATCCTGCCCAGCGTCGACAGTACGACCAGGTCTTACTCTTCGACGTGATCGAGCACATCATGGATGCTCCGAGTACGTTCCGGCAGATCCATGACCTGCTCGATGAGGATGGCTTCGTCTACATCACCACCCCCGACCGCGACTGGCAGCGTAACGCCTCGCGTCTCCGTGTCACCCCCGTCGAGGACGGTTGGCACGTTCGCAACGGCTACACCTTCGAGCAACTCGAGGCCGTGCTCGAGCAGAACGGTTTCGAGCCGATCGACAGGCTCCGCTTCGGAACCCTGGGATCGTCGTTGGTGATCTGGATTCAGCACACCCTGTTCCGCTCGAAGATCGACCCGTTGACCGTGCTCTTCTTCCCGGTACTGAAGGCTCTCTCACTGCTCTTGTCCCCCTGGCGGGATGCGCACACGATCTTCGTTCTGGCTCGCAAGAAGCGTGTCACTACGGCCTCGTCTTCGCGATCGAGCCACACTCGACAGCAGCTCGTTTCGCTCCCGGATTGACCCCGTTGTCTTTGGGGGGCTAAGTTATTGGCGTTTCGGACGTTCCTCCTGGATCGGGACCAGAAGCGCCGAGGATTCGAATGACTTCAGACGCTCCCCAGGCTTCTTATTTTCTCGGGATCGACCTCGGCGGAACGAATATCAAGAGCGGGGTCGTGGATGATCAAGGAAGAGTCCTCTCTAAGGTCAGCCTTCAGACCTTAGCAGGGCGAGGCCCCGACGAAGGGCTGAAGAACCTGGCGGAGGCCGGGCATCGCGCGGTCTCGGCGAGCGGCCTCTCTTGGGATGCCATCGCTGCGGTCGGCCTGGGGTCTCCCGGGACGATGGACCTCGAGAACGGAACGCTCCTGGACCCCTACAATTTGCCGGGGTGGGCAAATCTACCGATCCGCAAGCGGCTTGAAGAACTCCTGGAACGGCCGACGGTCCTCCAAAACGACGCCAACGCCGCGGCCTATGGTGAGTTTTGGGCCGGTGCAGGGCGGGATGTACAAAGCCTTGTCCTTTTCACCCTGGGGACGGGCGTCGGCTGCGGGATCGTGGACCAGGGACGAATCATCGAAGGCCGGCATGGGCACGGGGCCGAGTGCGGCCACATGATCGTCCAGATGGAGAACGGGCGCGTTTGCTCCTGCGGTGCGCGCGGACATCTCGAGGCCTATGCCTCCGCGACCTCGCTGGTCAAGCGAGCCGCCGAGGCCCTCGAGGGAAGTGAACCTTCCACCTTGCGCGAATTGCACGCCCAGGGAAAACTCTCGAGTCACGCGATTTCGGACGAGGCCCACGCTGGAGATGCCCTGGCCAGCCGTTTGATGCGTGAAACGGCTCGATACCTTGCGGTCGGAGCCGCCTGCCTCATGCATACGATCGACCCTGACATTGTCCTCTTTGGAGGTGGCATGATCGCGGCCGGCGAGAGCTTCCTCAACGATATTCGCGCCGAGGTCCGTACCCTGGCATTTCCCACCCTGGCCGATCGCACCCGAATCGCCTACGCCGAACTCGGCGGCGACGCCGGTTTCATCGGCGCCGCCGGCTGCGCCCGCCGAGCCTGGAATCGTCGCGGAGGCTGATTGGAGGGCGAGGTTGTTTACTCGCATCTACTTTTAGACGTGGCAGGGCTGACACGTCAACTGGTATAAATAAGTATGATCAAGATGACGAATTGATCCCCCAGCCGCTCCGGCCGCGTTGCCGAGCAATGGAATCGCGGGCGGCGAAGCCCAGCGTCGGGGGAGCGAATAGCGAGGCGACGAGTAGTCGTGGCCAATCGGATCGGGAAAACAATATGTCCTGAGGATTGCCAAGCGAAACTATCAACACAAAACCGAGCCCAAGACCGATCACGACGATGCTCGAGAGCGCCAGGTAGAGTGCCTCGCGGAGACGGCTTCGGTTGGGGCTTTGAAGGGCGCGGGTCATCGCTTCGCTGAGAAGCGGGAAGATGATGCAACCCGCGGCGGTGACGACCAGCGAGGCGATCGCCCAGAGGAGGATCGTCGGCCAGGGTGAGTGAGGTCTCGCCTGGATCGAGGTCGTTACCAGGATGACGATGACCTCGGTGACGGCGATCGCCGAGGTCATCCTTAACGTCACTCTCGCCGCGTGGCGCCAGGGGATTTCGGGGTCCCGTCGACTCAGTGCACGCCCCAGCGCACGATCCATCGCGTCGATGTGCCTCATGAAGGGCAGGGGGGTAAAGAGCCATTGCTCGAGCCGGGGCACGGACTCCTGAAGACCTCGGCTGAGTTCGCCGAGGTCCCCCAGCCGCCCGATGGCGCGCTGGGCGGCGGCCGGCGCGTCGTCGTCACGCCTCCGCTCCTCCTCCCAACTCGCCGCCAGGTGAGCCGCCAGCTCTTCGCGCATCCGGTCTTTTCGTGTCCCGCTGGCCCGGATCAGGCTCACAGCTTGTTCGATGCAATCAATGAACAATTGCAGGTTCATGCTTGGGCTCCCAGGATCCGACCGACGACGGACACGAAATGTGACCAATCCTCGCGACGTTGCGCCAGCTCGCGCCGGCCCTTCTCCGTGAGCCGATAGATCCGGCGTCTTGGGCCGCGCCGGCCCTCCGAGTCGCCTTCCCACTCGCCTCGAATCAGGCCCGCCTCCTCCAGTCGATAGAGGACCGGATACAGGGTCCCCTCCTTGAGGGTCAATGATCCGCAGCCCAGATCCTCGAGCCGGCGCAAAACCTCGAAGCCATGGGCCTCGCTCCGCTCCAGTGAGGCCAAAACCATCGCTTCCAGATGTCCACGTAGCGCATTCCGTTCGATTTTTTGCATGGCCCATTATTTGGTCAGACTAGGTAGTCTGTCAAGATATCGACGTTCTTCCGGAAGGGTTGGACGGTTAACCGGGTTCGGAAAAGGTCCTCCGCAATCAGCCGCTCGCGGGATGAGACGTGATATTCAGCGTTGATGCGAATTAGGGGAATGAAGACGTGGACGATCGGCGTCCAGCCTGCGAGCGAAAAGAGCCAGTCGACAACGAAGCTCGGGGGCAAGGAAACAACGATGCCAACTGTATAGCGACGCTTCGGGTGGGAATCCGCTCTCTCGGATCCGGGGTGGTGGCCCTGACCAACGGCCCATTGGGTGACTTCCCATCCTCGAATGTTTCGTCTTGCTCCACGGCGCGATGCAATTGTCGTGGAACTCTCCACGTCTCGTTGACCGTATGTGCGGGGGGATCTAGAATCCGAATAGGTGCGGTTGAGAACAATTTCGTGTTTCTGGTACCCGGGAGGGTCGATGCCAAACCCGGAACCGGTGATTTTGTCGGCTTGCCGGACGCCGATTGGCCGCTATCTGGGCGGCTTGGCGGGACGGTCGGCCATTGATCTTGGAGTGGTCGCGGCCCAGGCGGCGATTACGCGCGCAGGGATTGAAGCCTCGCAGGTCGACGAAGCGATCGTCGGCAACGTACTTTCCGCGGGCTTGGGGCAGGCCCCGGCGCGGCAGGTGGCGTTACGCGCGGAGATTCCGGCGACGGCCAGCGCACTGACGGTCAACATGGTTTGCGGCTCGGGACTTCGCGCGGCCATGCTCGCGGCGACGGCCGTTCGTGCTGGGGATGCCGAATTGGTGCTCGCGGGAGGAATGGAGAGCATGAGCAACGCTCCGCACTTGCTCCAAGGGGGGAGGGCGGGGTGGAAGGTCGGTGACCGCGGCCTGGTCGATTCGATGCTTCACGACGGCTTGACCTGCGCCGTGGAAGGTTGGCCGATGGGAGAGGCCGCCGAACGGACGGCGGAGGTCTGCGGGCTGTCGCGAGCTGATCTCGATGCCTTCGCCCATGAGAGTCAGCGCCGAGCTGCGGCCGCGCAGCAGTCCGGAGCGTTCCGCGCGGAGATCGTGCCGGTCCTTATCGAAGGGAAAAAAGGAGCGGCAACGAAGATCGAGGCCGATGAGGGGCCCCGTCCTGAGACGACGCTCGAAGCGCTGGCTCGGCTCGGCCCGTCGTTTCGTCCCGAAGGTGTGGTGACGGCCGGCAATTCTTCGACACTGAGCGACGGCGCCGCGATGGTCGTCGTGGCCTCTCAGGCCAAGGCCAACGCGCTGCGGATCAGGCCGATCGCACGTATCGTCGCCACTGCAGTGTCCGGCTTGGAGCCGCGCGACCTCTTCTTGGCTCCGATTGGTGCCATCCGTGCGGTGTTGAAGAAGGCTGGACTCTCGGTGGACGAGATCGACCTTTATGAGATCAATGAAGCGTTTGCGTCCCAAATGCTCGGCTGTGTGCGGAAGCTCGAGATCGATTTGAACAAGGTGAACGTGAATGGCGGAGCCATCGCTCTCGGCCACCCTATTGGGGCGAGCGGAGCCAGGGTTCTCGTGACCCTCTTGCACGCGCTCGAACGACACGGTAAGCGGCTGGGGCTGGCCGCGCTCTGCCTTGGCGGCGGGAATGCCGTGGCGATGGTTGTGGAGCGTTCTTGATCCAGAGGTTCCTCTTCTTTCATTTCCAAGGCCAATGAGAACGAGGTGGAAACTCGCCGATGACGACCGCCGAGACTCGCCTCGATCCACGCCGGAATTCTGAACCTGACCTTCGTGACCTCACTCACCGCATTTTGGCGGAGGAGGCTGTGCTCCGGGAAGGCGGGGGACGCGAAGCGATCGACCGCCAGCACGCCAAAGGGCGAAAAACGGCCCGAGAGCGCATCACCGCGTTGACCGATCCGAATTCTCCACTCCTGGAGCTCGGCTTATGGGCGGGCTACCAGATGTATGAGGAGTGGGGAGGAGCCCCGGGGGCAGGGGTGGTCACGGCCATCGGCCAGGTGGAGGGACGCCGGGTCATGATTGTGGCCAACGACGCCACGGTCAAGGCGGGTGCCTTCTTTCCGATGACCATCAAGAAGGTGCTACGAGCCCAGGCGATCGCCGGCCAGAATCGGCTGCCTTTGATCTATCTCGTCGATTCGGCGGGTGTGTTTCTACCGCTCCAGAACGAAGTCTTTCCCGACGACGACGACTTCGGCCGCATCTTCCGTAACAACGCCGTGTTCTCGGCTCAAGGGATTCCTCAGTTCGCCGCGATCATGGGGAACTGCGTCGCCGGAGGAGCCTACCTTCCCGTCCTCTGCGATACCGTGCTCATGACCGAAGGCTCGGGACTCTATCTCGCGGGGCCGGCTCTGGTCAAAGCGGCGATCGGCCAGGATATCTCCCACGAAGATCTCGGCGGTGCCTCGGTTCATTCGGCGATCAGCGGCACCATCGATTTTCACGAACCCGACGAAGACTCGTGCCTCGCGCGACTGCGCCGGCTCGTCGGGCTTTTACCTCCGGACTCCGCCGTGCGAAGACCGGAGCATCCGATCGAAGAGCCTTCACGCAATGCCGACGAGCTTTTTTCGCTCGTCCGGAGCGATCCTTCGGCTCAGTACGATGTACGTCATCTGATCGCGGCGATCGTCGACGGCGGCAAGCTCGACGAGTATCGCGCCGAGTATGGGAAGACCTTGGTTTGTGGCTTCGCTCGCCTCGGGGGACTGCCCTTGGGGATCGTGGCCAATCAGCGTCTCCGCTTCCGAGCGGAAGGGCGCGGACCCTACCAGTTCGGCGGGGTGATCTACGCCGACAGTGCCGACAAAGCCGCCCGATTCGTGCTCGACTGCAATCAGAGCCGGGTTCCGCTCTTATTCATCCAGGACGTCAACGGTTTTGATGTAGGCCGCGACGCCGAGTATTCCGGCATCATTCGCCGGGGTGCCAAGCTGGTGAACGCGGTGAGTAATAGCGTCGTCCCCAAGCTGACCTTGATTGTCGGGCATTCGTTTGGGGCCGGGCACTATGCCCTTTGCGGCAAGGCCTTTGATCCTCGATTTCTCTTCGCGTGGCCGGGAGCCCGCTACGCGGTGATGGGAGCACAACAGGCCGCCCGCACCATGCTCGACGTGCAAGTCGCGACCCTCAAACGCCAGGGCAAGACCATCGATGGGGATGAGTTGAACGAGATGGCCACCGAGCTCCGCGCACGCTACGATCAGGAGACCGACATTCGCTACGCCGCCGCGCGCGGCTGGATCGATGCCATCATCGATCCCGCTCGAACCCGTGATGTGCTCACCTTCGCACTCGAGGTTGCGACTCGGCAGCCGGTAACTTCGGGGTTTCCGCTCGGGGTTTTCCAGGTTTGATGTCGTCGAGTGGGCGGTAACGACCGTTCAGAGGAGACGAGTGAGGGCCGTTTATGAGCCAGCATTCTCTTCGCATCGGCAACGGAGTGGGCTTCTGGGGAGACAACCTGGATGCCCCGTTTGTGCTCGCGCGTGATGGCCGGCTCGATGTGCTGACCCTGGAGTATTTGGCGGAGCTGACCCTCGCAATCCTCAGCCATTTGCGGTCGAAGGATCCCGAGGCCGGATACGTCGGTGACTTCCCCGAGCTGCTCGAGCGCCTGGTGCCGATCCTGTTCGACCAACCTGATCTTCGGGTGGTGACGAACGCCGGGGGCTTGAACCCTCGATCGTGTGCGCGTCATTGCGCTTCGATCTTGGAGAGCCGAGGGCAGGGGAGAACCCCTTTGGCCGTGGTGACCGGAGACGACGTGCTCGAGGCGATCCCCGGTTGGATGGCCGAGGGGGTCGACCTGGTCCACATGGAGACCGGAGAACCGATTGACGAGATCGCGCCGAAGCTTGTGAGTGCGAACGTCTATCTGGGGGCACGGTCGATCACCGAGGCGCTCCGTTCGGGAGCACGGATTGTTCTGACCGGTCGCGTTGCCGACGCTTCGCTGACCTTAGGACCCGCCGTGGCTCGGTTCGACTGGAGTTGGGAGGACTGGGATACGCTCGCAGGTGCATCAGCCGCCGGACATATCATCGAATGCGGAGCCCAGGCCACCGGCGGACTCTGGCACCAATGGGACGAGCTCGACGATCTTGCCGGGGTCGGTTATCCGATCGCCGAAGTCCGCAAAGACGGCTCGAGCGTCATTACCAAGAGTGACGGGACGGGAGGCCTGGTCTCGAAGGGGATTGTTGCCGAACAACTCGTCTATGAGATCGACGACCCCACGCGCTACCAGACGCCGGACGTGGACGTGAACCTGACCACGCTCTCACTCCGGGAGGTGGGACCGAATCGTGTCGAAGTCCGAGAGACGACAGGCCGAGCTCCCAGCGACCACTTGAAACTCGCAGCCGTTTATCGCGACGGCTGGGCCGCGAGTGGGATGCTCGCCGTCGTCGGCCACGCCGCCGAAGCCAAGGCGAGAGCCGCTGGGCGAATGATCCTCGAGCGGGTGCGACGTGCGGGCTTCGAGCTCGAGTCGTCCCTGGTCGAGTGCTTGGGGGCAGGGGATGTCGTCGTCGGGGTCCTGCCGAAGTCGGATCCGGCTTACGAGGTCGTCCTTCGCGTTTCGGTTCACGATTCGAGGTGGGAGGCCGTCGATCGTTTTTGCCGCGAGTTTGCTCCCCTGGTGACGTCCGGGCCACCGGGGATCGCCGGCTATGCGACAGGGCGCCCTTCACCGCGTCCCGCATTTGGCTATTGGCCGACGCTGGTACCCAAGACGTTGGTTACCTCATCCTTCGACGTGCGTGCGGCCTCGGAATGGGCGCGGAGTTCATGACGATGGCTGACCATTCGATCCCACCGAGTCTCGTTCGCCTTGGTGACTTCGCGCACGCACGTAGCGGCGATAAAGGCAACCGTGCCAATATCGGAGTCGTGGCCACGGACCCGGCAGACTACGCCTGGCTCGTGGACGAGCTCACTGAGGCTCGCGTGGCCGACTATCTCCGGCCGCTCCAGGTGGGAGCGGTTCGGCGTTATGAACTCCCAAAGATTCATGCGTTGAACTTTGTGATCGAGGCGGCCCTGGCGGGGGGCGCCAGTCGATCGCTCCGACTCGATACGCAAGGCAAGGCGCTCGGTGTCGCACTCTTGGAACTGATGCTACCGAAGCCCGATGCGGCCAGGGAGGCAACATGAGCGGTCGATGGGTAACCCGCAAAGATGAGGGCCAGGTTGCGATCCTGACCTTGAATCGCCCGGACCGGCGAAACGCCTTGTCGGGGACTCTGATCGCCGACTTGAGCGACGCGCTCACCCTGGCCGGCGCTGAGGCCTCGGTACGGTCTGTGGTGATCACCGGAGCTGGCCCCGTCTTTTGCGCGGGCATGGATCTGAAGGAAGCTGTCGCGACGGTTGGAGCCTCGGAGTTCGAACGGCGAGCCATCGCTGATGTTCAAACGATTGCCGACCTAGTCGCGCAAATACATCAGTTTCCCAAGCCCACCATCGCGGCGCTCAACGGCGATGCGTTTGCCGGCGGGGCGGGATTAGCCATCGCCTGCGACTTCGTTTTGATGTCCGCAGAGGCCAGGATCGGCTACCCAGAGGTTCGTCGAGGTCTCGTTGCGGCGATCGTGATGCATGACCTGATTCGCCAAGTAGGGGAGCGTCGGGCTCGCTCGCTCTTGATTACGGGCAGTCCGATCAGCGGGGCTGAAGCGGAGTCATGGGGACTCGTCAATCGAACCGTGCCGGCGACGAAGGTCCTGGATGAGGCCATCGCGCTGGGCCATTCCCTGGTCGCTTCGGCCCCCATCGCGGTCGAGACCACGAAGCGACTCATCAGCGAGGCCAGCGGTCGGCCGTCGAACTTGCGAGGCGCCGCCGCCATCTCGGCGGCCGTACGTGTTTCGGACGAAGCCGAGGAAGGGATGCGCGCCTTCCTCGAAAAGCGACCACCACGCTGGGAGGCGTGAGGAATCTCGGGTTAGAAGTGATCCAGAAACGATTTGTCGTTGCGAGGCCAATGAAGATGGGTGGTCGGGGATGAGTCTTCGAGGCGCCGGGAGCTTGCTACGCCCCCTCGCGACCACCCGGGCATCGTTCCCGACATCAAAAAGTTCGATGCCAAATCGTCTCTTCGTTGCAATCGTCACGGCTTCAAGCGAGCATCGACACTTTCAGGGATCGTCAACATTCAGGAGATCCCCATGCCAGAACCCGTGGATTCCGACTCCCCTTGGGTGGCCGATACGACCGTAGGGCGTGTTCTTCGCAAGACTGCGGCCGAGTGGCCCGAGCGCGATGCCCTCGTCTTTCCCTCGCTCGGTCTACGCTGGTCCTGGTCTGAGCTTGATCGACGGGTAGATCGGACTGCCGCCGGCTTGATCGAGCGGGGCGTCCAACCCGGCGAACATGTGGGTATCTGGTCGATGAACGCTCCCGAGTGGGTTGTGACCCAATTGGCAGTTGCCCGAATCGGCGCGGTCCTGGTCAATATCAATCCTGCCTACCGCCTTCATGAACTCGAGCAGGCCCTGGCGTCGGCCGATGTCGCTACGCTCATCGTCGGAGCGCCTTTCAAAGGCTCCAACTTCGTGGAGATGGTCGAGACCCTCTGCCCGGAGGTGGTTACCTTCTCCACGGCCTGGTTATCACCGAAATTGCCGAAGCTCCGTCGACTGGTGGCCGTCGGCGATCATCCTGGGCCGGGTTGGATCGCCTGGAGCGACCTGGAGGGTTCCCCCAACGATCCCCGCGTTGCCGAACGCGAAGCGCGGACGCAAGCGTCTCAGGTGTACAACATCCAGTTCACCTCGGGAACCACCGGCCTACCCAAAGGGGCGATGCTGACGCACCGAAACGTGCTGATGAATGCCTACTATGTGGGGCTGCGGGTGCAATACGGACCCGAGGACCGGGTTTGTGTCCCCGTTCCGTTCTACCACTGCTTCGGCTGCGTTTTGGGGACCTTGGTTTGCGCGGTGTATGGCTCGGCGACCGTGGTCCCTTCCCCCGGATTCGATCCCGGGGCGACACTCGCCGCGATCGAGTCGGAGCGTTGCACGTCGATCTATGGCGTCCCCACCATGTTCGTGGCAGAACTCGACCACCCTGACCGAGCAACCCGCGACCTTTCGAGCCTCCGCACCGGGATCATGGCGGGAAGCCCCTGTCCTCTCCCCTTGATGGAGGCCGTGGTCTCCGAGCTCGGAGCCCGGCAGATCACGATCGGATACGGGCAGACCGAGGCATCGCCGATCATCACGCAGACCTCGGTTGACGACCCGATCGAAGTCCGGGTTGGGACGGTGGGGAAGCCGCTGCCCGGCCTGGAAGTGCGCTTGCTTCATCCTCTGACCCGAGAGGTCGTTCCGGAGGGGGAGACCGGCGAACTCTGCGTGAAGGGGCATGACGTCATGGTCGGCTATTACAACGCCCCCGAGGCAACCGCCCGCTCCGTCGATTCCGAGGGGTGGCTCGCCACCGGAGACCTGGCCCGTCGCCGTGAGGACGGCAACTACAGGATCGTGGGGCGTAGCAAAGAACTGATCATACGAGGTGGTGAAAACATCTACCCTCCCGAAGTCGAGGAATTCCTCCACGGTCATGCCGACGTCGCCGAGGTCGCTGTGGTCGGGCTCCCGGACAGCAAGTTTGGTGAAGTGGTTTCGGCCTGGGTTGTCCCTCGCCCGGGATCGGGGCTTACCGAACGCCGGCTTCGAGAATTCTGCCGGGGTCAAATCGCCCACTTCAAAATTCCGCAGTACATCCACCTGGTCGATCAACTGCCGAAGACCGTGACGGGAAAGATCCGCAAACATCTTCTTCGCGAGCAGGGGATCGAGCGTCATGGCCTCGGCGCTTCGGGTTCCGTTCCCACGGCTTAGAGACGATCCTGGAATAAAATGCTGGTGTGGATATGTGTTGTTTGGGTGGCCGGGGACGAGTCTTCGAGGACCCGGGGATCGGCCCAGGCTCGTCCCGGGGCGTCGCTTTGCTCCGTCCCAGCCACCCTTCCTGATTTCACAGGGCTAACCCTGATCCGGATAGCCTCTGAGACGAAAAAAGACCCGGTTTCGAGGTCGAAACCGGGTCTCGGGGGTTCTCAAACGTCATGTCGCAAGTCGGTCGGCCTCGCCTCATCCGGAGATGGAGGCGAGACCGACTTAAACGTGGATCAAAGCCCGCTCAGGTCGGCGGCGGAGACGCGGATCCCTTCCTTCAAGTGCAACGCGCTGACCATGTCGGCGGTCGCGGGCAGCGCCCACGACTTGTGGGGCGGGATGCACAGGCCGCCAAACTCCTTCGGCGCTTCTTTGTCCGTTCCTTCGGGGCCGACCAAGGCCAGGCCGTTGAGCACCAGCGGCGAGCTGTTCTCAATGCGGAGCCGGTAGGTCAGCTTGCCTTTGACCTTCGGACCCTTGGCGAGTTCCACCTGAACGAGCCGGGAGAGAAGACCGGCGGCGACGGAGTCAACCAGATTCTTGGCCTCGTCCGATCGGGCGCTCTTGTCGTCCGAACGCTTGAGCGAGAACGAACCGGTCTCAACCCAGGCTTTCCCCTCGGCGTCCGTCGTGGAGACGCGCACTTCAACCTTGCGGTCGGAGAACTCGACACGGCAGGCGATGGCGGGGCCTTCCGGCTGGGCGGGAATCCCTTGCTTGAGCGCCAGGCCGATCATGGCGTTCTTCTCGAGCAGTTTGCGAACGTCGGCGGCCAGCGCGTCTTCCGCCGAACCCTTCACGGCGAGATCCCAGTAAAGGACCCCGGAGTCGCTCGCGAGCTTCGTCGAATCGGCCGCATCAAGATCCTTCACGAACTGCCGCGCCAGGGCCAGCTCATGGCCGTTGGACCAAGACTGCGACAACCGGCTGATCTCGGCCCAGTCGAGCCCGGACGCCACTTTCCAAAGAACCAGTTGCGAGATCGTCTGCGGGGCCTTATCGAACGCCAAACGGCGGAGGGCCGACTGGACGCGGGCGTCTTTGGTGAGCTGATCAACATCACCCACGCGGAGTTTTTCCCCCTTGGCGGGCATCGCGACCTTATCGTCGGCGTTGGGGCCGTTCAGGCTGGTGACGACCGTAGGCAGGTGCCGTGTCTGCTTGGGCTTGAGCGTGGTCAAAGGCAGGCTGGTCGGAGGAACCGAGCGGAAGCCACCGCCCATACCACCGCCCATACCACCCATGCCGCCGCCCATACCACCCATGCCCATGCCGCCCATACCGCCGCCCATGCCCATCATGCCTTGCATGAGCGACGTCTGATCCCAGGTATCCCGGTCACCGACCAGGTTCATGATCAAACGGCCGAGCATCATCATGCCCATCGAGGCGGGCATGGTTCCACCGCCCATCATGCCGCCGCCGCCCATACCGCCACCCATGCCGCCCATGCCACCCATGCCACCCATGCCGCCCATACCACCCATGCCGCCGCCCATACCACCCATGCCGCCCATGCCACCCATCATGCCGCCACCCATGCCGCCCATGCCACCCATGCCGCCCATGCCACCGAACTGGCCGGTTGCACCAGCAGCGACAAGGCCGGGAGGCAAGACGACTCGCAGTCTGCGGCTCGTACGATTGGTAACCGAGAGGGTCATGCGGCCGTCGCCGGTACCTTCGGCTTCGACGGCAAGTTGTTTGGTACGAAGGCCTTCAATGACGCTGATGGTGGGAACGTCGGTTGCAGCCGTCGACGCGGCTGATGCAGGAGCCGAGGCCTTGGTTCCCTTCGCCGTCGTGGAGCTCTTGGTTTCTTTGCGGAGACCCGGGCTCGCGGGAGCGCCGGCCTTGGCCTGGTTTCCCGCATGAACGGCGAACAGTATCGTGGCGACACAAGTGGTCGAGGTCAGGATGCGCACGAACACAGACATAAAGAACCCCCTTTCAGAGGCTGACTCAGCGAAAGCTCTCCGCAACAGGCTGGCGGGTGGCTTGGAAATCAGAACCGAGGGCACGGTATGAACTCTGCTCTTACTAAGGATTGGCGACAATCGTGATGAACCGGGGGAGACTTTGTCACAGAACCGCTCCCCAATCGCAAAAGTCACTTCCCATGGAAAGCGGTAACATTCACTCGGACGAAAACTTCACGTTCAACTTGTAACACCCAAACTAAACGACGCCGCAAACCCTCGCGCCATTCGATAAATCTTTGCGAGCGGAGGCAGGATTTTTCACCCACTCCCGGTGGTCATGCAGGAGACGACGCTTCGATTCGAGCTAAACATAAAGAGGTCAGGAGGTTCCGTTGCCATCGTCAGGATAGACCCGTTCCTGATGCATCCGGTTGTATCGTGCGGGCCGTCTGGGCTGGCTCTTTGTCGTGAGTCCGATTTTCTGCGTAGGTCGATCAAGCTGGCAAAATGCGGCCTCATGTTGCGGGATCGTCCTCGTCGATTCCGCAAGCGCTCGTGAGAAGCCCGTGAGATTATATCATGCCGACGAGTCCCCAAGCGTGCTGAGGGATGCAAATGCGGCGGAACCTTAACAGGGCATCTATGCTTATTTGGCTCGGCCTATCCCTTGCAATTCTCGAGGTCGGGGCGTTGCCGCTGTGCGCAGGCGAGATCGATCCGCGGCTAACCAGCGTCTTTCCTCCGGCCGTCGTCATCGGAGGTGGGTCGGAAGTTGTCGTGAAGGGAGAAAGACTCGTTCAAGTCGATAGTTTTCAAGTTTCCGGCGAAGGCGTGGGGATTAGGGGTGTTCGCCCCCGAGCGGACGGTGCGTGTATTCTCTCCCTCAAGGTAAACCCTGACGCGGTCCCCGGGTATCGGGAGATCCGGGCGAACGGGGGCTTCGGCCTTTCCAATGTCTTATACCTTCGGCTCGATGTCTTAACCCAGGTTCTCGAGTGTGAGCCCAATGATACGTTGCCGCAGGCAACTCCCCTCAAAATGGGGTGCTCAGCTGTCGGCACTCTGACCCAGGGGGATCTCGATCATTACCAGTTCGAGGGGAAGGCTGGGCAACGACTCATTTTCGAACTCGAGGCACGCCGGCTTGGGATCCCGATTACACCGATGTTGACAATCTTCACGGACAACGGTGCATCTCTTGACCAAGCTGGAGAAACGAGAGGGTGTGAGGGAGACTGTAGGAGGGCCTTCACTCTTCCCGCCGACGGGCGTTACATCATCCAGGTCCGCGACTTGACCTACGGTGGCGGGGAATGGGCACACTACTCTCTGCGCATGGGGGAGCTCCCCTTCGCTACGGGGATGTTCCCCCTCGGCGGCCAGCGCGGACAAACCCTCGAGGTCCTCTTGTCAGGGGGGACCCTCGAACGTCCGGTTCCCGTTCGCGTCCGGCTCCCCGATACGAACGAGTTCTCGATCCTCCCGCAACCGACCGTACTGCTGGGGAAGCCGCTACCCTTTCCTCAGCGGCTTGCGATCTCAGAGGGACCGGAGGTTTTCGAGGAGATCGCCGATCCGTCGGCACCGTCGAGCGTTCAACTTCTTCCTTTGGGGACCACGGTCAACGGGCGGATTGAGCGTGCCGGGGAGCGTGACCGCTATCGACTGGCTTTGAAACGAGGAGAACGCGTTCGAGTCCGGTTGATGGCCTCGGTTCTCGGGTCGTGGCTCGACTCGGTGGTTTCGGTCACCGACGGCCGAGGAAAAGTCATCGCCGAAAATGACGACCCTCCGGCCGGCACGTTCGATGCGGAGCCGAGAGTAAGCTTGCCGTCGACCGACAGTGTTCTCGAATTTGAGGCTCCGGATGACGGTGAGTTTTTCCTCGAGGTGCGAGACCGTTACGGTGAGGGGGGACCTGAGTACGCGTACCGGCTGATCGCGGGCCCTTCCGTCGGCGATATCTCACTCTCCCTTCGCCTGTCACACACCGGCGCAGTTCCGGCGGGGATGGGGACGAAGTCGGGAGATCGCGTAGAACCGGCAGCCTCGGTTCAGGCGATCAACTTGAGGCCGTCGACGGTCTTTCCCCTGGACGTGGTGATCCGTACGGAGGGTCGTGTGGGCCCGATTCGTCTTTTGGCCTCGGGGCTTCCTCCAGGGGTACGAGCGGAGCCGGTCACGGTTCGGCCGAATCGACCGGGGCGAACTGAGAGCGGTTCTCCGGCAAAGGCTGTGATCCCCACGTATGCTCGACTTCTCCTACGTGTCGACCCCGAAGCCAAGGCGGGAGTCGGCCGACTTCGTGTCGAGGGTTCGTGTTCGCGTGGGGACGGCTCAATCATCAAGCGGCGCGCGGCCATTGTCCTCAACCTGGGGGAGGATCACCTGGTACCCCCTGCGCGCCCTCTGATTCGCGTGGTGGAGGAATTGCCGATATCAGTTCTCGAGAGACCGCAGACCAGGGAATGAGCCGGCGGACGAATCCGTCGAGTGGATTCTCGGCAGGAGATAGTCTTTGTTGCCGATGAATCCAGGTACAAGGATTATCAGGGGCCACTTGGTTTCCATTCGCGACGACTGTATGTGTTGGGTCTCGCGTTGTTTTCGGCGATTCCATAATTCGACCGATGGAGTAGTGGCGGCCTGCCGAAGAATAGGAGGAAGACCCGTGCGAATAAGCGGTGGCTCCCTGGCGTCTGTCGTCTAAGGGATTCCGACACCCGAGGCGGGTTCAGGACTGAGATCCGAAGGAATATCGGGCCAAGGAGTGGGCAAGAGAGCCCAACCTCCGGTTGCGGCCCCGTCCAGAAAGGTCCAACGCGATGCTGTGGCGACACCTTTGGCGGGCTCGGGCTTGGTCGGCCGCCGGCCTGTTAACCTGCTCGATGTTCGCGGTCCAAGCGGTGGCGGAGCCGGAAGCACCCGCTCCCTCAGCGGATGCCGTCAACGAGACGGTGGGGATTCTCGAGGCGAGCAAAGCTGGTGATCTCGTGGTCGAGGCTCGCGGCAGCGGCCAAGATCGCGTTCGGCTTGCCCTTCAGAACAACTCGTCAAAGCGCCTGAAGGTCGTGATTCCTCCCGGCCTCGTGGCGTCGAGCGCGATCGGGCAGGGCGGTGCCCGTGGCGGTGGTTTCCAGAGCATGGGACTCGGCACGCCGACCAACCAGCCAGGCGCATTCGGTGAGTTTCAGGGAGCTTCGGAGGCGACCGGCTTCCAATCTGTCGCGGTGACACCTGAGAAGGCTGAGTCGAACGCGATCACGGTGCCTGCGGGACAACGCGTGGAACTGACGATTCCCGGCGTTTGCCTCAACTTCGGTGCCCCCACGCCGACGGCTCGCGATAAATTCCAGGTCGTTGACGTCGATCAGTACACGAATGATCCCCGCGCCCGCAAGGCGCTTCGCTCGCTGGCGACGCTGGGGACGAGCCAGGGGGTTGCCCAGGCCGCGGCTTGGAGCGTCTTCAACAACGTCTCCTTCGACCTGATGAGTGCCCAGGCCAGCCCCAAGGTCCTGAATGTCCATGAAGTGGCCCTGGCGGCTCGATTCGTCGAAGCTCTCGACGCTTCCGGCGAATCCGAAGTGATCGACCCTGCGTATCTCAAAGAGTCACGCCTGCTGGTTCAGGTGGTGGGTGAAGGGAAACTCGCCGCCGATGCCGGACGGTTGGCTGAAGCCTTGAATGGGTTGCACATCCTCGGCCTTCCCGTTCGGGTGCTGGAAGACAGCGAATTTCCGCAGCAGGTCAATGCCCCGGCCCTGGGTGTGCGAATCACGCTGACCGAGAGCCGTACGGGTGAGACCAAGGGGCGCATTCTTGTGAGCCGAGCCACTCCGCAAGGCTGGTCTCCCTTGGGCCGGACGACCTTCTCCGACGGCTCGACCATCTCCGTGCTCGACGGCGCAGGACTGGCTCGTACGGTCGACCATGCCATCGCCTCGGCCTTCGTGGGAGTCAAGGTGGCCAAGCGAGGCGCGCACAGCACCACGCTTCGGATTGAGAACCGTCTTCCCTTCACGCTTGCGAACGTCATGATCAAGACGGGAGGTTCTTCAGGGGATCCGACCGTTCCGTTCAAAGGACTCGGGATTGGCCCTGCGCGGTCGATTTCGGCTCCGATCCAGGCGGCGAACGGGGTCGTGGACCGAGTCGAGCTGAACGGTCTTTGAGCCTCCCCTAGCCACGGCAAAATCAGGTACAAAGGGCGGCATGTCTCCGAATCGGGGCGTGCCGCCCTTGGCTCATAGCCGCGACGTGAAGTTTCCTGTTTCCTCTCGTCCGCCAGGGTTGCCTTCCACACTCCTGATCCGTTAGGATCTTTGAGGTGACCTCTGCGAAGGCCGATGGGCGGTGCCTACGACAACTCTTCCCCTCCTCGCTTGGTTCGTTGTGAGTCGTTCGTCATGTCCAAGGAGCGCCGACGGGTTTACTACTCCGGACGAGTTCAGGGGGTTGGGTTTCGATTTACCAGCCAACGGTTGGCGCAGGGCTTCGAGGTTTCCGGATACGTCCGGAACCTGGCCGACGGGCGCGTCGAGCTCGTGGTCGAGGGGCCGCCGCTGGCGGTTTCTTCGTTCCTCGACTCCATTCGCGCCGAGTTGGGCGATAAGATTCATCATGCCGCGGTTGAAGAGGAACCCCCCGGCGACCCGCCGCTGGTTGGTTTCTCAATCCGATACTGATACTAACACTGCTTTGAACGCTTCTTCGGTTCCTGATCCGTTCTCCGACGCTTCGAAACGATCCATCCCTCATACCGAGTGATCGACATCATGAAAGCATTGACCATCGCCCTTGCGACGGCCAAGGAAGCGATTCGACAGCCCGCCTTCTTCGTCCTGGCGTTCATCGCCGGATCTTCGCTGATCTGCTCGATCTTCGTGTCCTACTTCACCTTTGGTGAAGATATCAAAATGTATAAGGATACTGGGCTAACGACGATTTCGTTCGCGAGCCTGCTTTTGGCCTTGCTGACGGCCAGCTCGACGGTGGCTGAAGAGATCGAAGGGAAGACGGCGATCACCTTGCTCTCCAAGCCGATCAATCGTCGGCAGTTCATCGTGGGCAAGTTTCTCGGGATCGAGCTTGGCGTTCTGGCACTCTTTCTGTTGCTGGGGACGCTGTTTGGGTTAGGGGTTTGGTATAAGTACGCGTACGACCTTCGTGAGTCGGCCGGCGGCATCGCCGAGACGGCCAAGCAACTCGATCAGGTGAAGCAGGTCTTGCCCGGCCTGGTGCTCGGCTTCCTGGAAGTTACGGTCTTGGCCAGCATTAGCGTGGCGATTTCGACGCGGCTGCCGATGCTCGTCAACCTGGTGGTTTGCATCGCCATCTTCTTTCTGGGCCACCTGAGTCCGGTCCTGGTCGAGGCCACGGGCAAGGGTGATGTGAGCGAGTTGGTGACCTTCATGGCCAGGCTTTTCGCCTGGGTGCTCCCTTCGCTCGAGTTCTTCAATGCCGGACCGGCGATCTCGACCGGAGCCATGATTCCGTGGGTGGGCTACGTTCTTCCGGCACTCGGCTATTGTGTGTTGTACAGTGGAGCAGCGCTCCTGTTCGCGTTCCTCTTGTTCGAGGATCGTGACCTGGCTTGACCCGTCGTCCCACCTCGCGGTGACGCGCGGGGCTCCGGCCCGGTTTCGGTTCGCGCCCGATCAACCGCTACGTTGGGATGTCAAACATGCATGCGGACGCGTATCTTCGCGCTCGTAAGCTTCTGAGTGCGGAACGGCGCTGGGTTTTCAAGGCGAATCTCCTCGGCGCCTTGCACTCGCTGTTAATTCTGGCACTCTTGGCCGTGGTAGGGCTTTTGCTCTCCCTCCTGGCCTCACAGGGAGTCGCCCGCCTGCCGACCCGGGATCTCGCGACCTTCCCCAGTTGGGTGAAGGGTCGCGAGACGGGGGTCGTCCAGGATGTGGCCGTTTTTGACGATAGCGGCTTGTTCCCTCTCGTCGCCGGAAATCATTCGAGTTCGTATCTGCCTCATCGCATAGGGGCTCGTCTGCTCCTGCCGGTCCTTCACGCGGTGCCGACCCTGACAAATAATGTTGGGGCGTTGACGAGTCTGTTAGCGATCGCGGCCGCATTATTGCTCGCCATCTGCTTCCTCGCTCAATATCGCCGCTCGATCCTGGCCGATGCAGCCTGCGATGTGGCGACGTCACTGCGGCGTCAAATTCATCGGCAGATGTACCGGCTTGGACATTCGTCGCTCCCCACCGAGGGGACCGGCCCCGTCGTCAACCTGCTGACGCGCGAGGTCAACGACGTCCGTGACGCCGTCTTTGCCGATCTCGATCACTCGGTCCGAGAGCCGGTGCTGGTGGCCGGGCTTCTTTTGATCGCGCTTTTCCTTTCACCGGTCCTCACGATTTTCGTCTCGTCCCTGGGGGCCTTGATCTGGCTCTCCGGGCGGGTGATGAATCGCGATGCCAGGCTCGTCACTGACGCCGCCGTTCGCGATTCGGCGGTTCAACTCTGTCTGCTCCACGAAGACCTCAACCTCCTGCGCTTGGTGCGCGTCTTCGGCATGGAGAACATCGATAAGCAACGCTTCGACGAACACCTGGAACGGTTTCGCGAGGCCGACGCGCGTCGGATCAAGGCTGAAGGATGGTTCAATCCCACGACCGGGTTGGTCTATGGCGTCTCCGCGATTTTAGCCCTCAGCCTTTTGGGGTACGGCGTCTCGGTTACGCACCGCATTGCGCCGGCCTCCGCGTTGATCCTGATCGCGGCGCTCGCGGGTTTGGCCTACCCCGCCTTGGAGTGGGTCCGAATGCGGCGAGCGGTGCGGCAGGCGAACCGCTCATCCGACGGTATCTTCGAGTTTCTCGAGCGGAAGCCGGAACTGCACCAGCATGGCGGTGCTCTCTTCCTGCCACCGCTTCGGGACCGGATCTCACTCGAGAACGTCACGCTCGAGAGCCGTTCAGGGCGCGTTTTGCTCGAAGGGGTTTCGGCCGAGTTCCCCATCGGTTCCAAGACGGCGGTCATGAGCCTTGACGAAGACGCGAAGCATGCCTTGGTCTGCTTGATCCCCCGACTCATCGACCCCAAAGTCGGACGCGTTCGCATCGACGGCCTCGACCTGCGCGACGTCACCCTCGAGTCGATCCGGGCACAGGTGGCGATCGTCCTTCAGTCGGACCTGGTCTTCACGGACTCGGTCGCGATGAATATCGGACTGGGCGATCCGAGCTATCCGCTGCCGAAGATTATCGCGGCTGCGAAGTTGGCTCATGCTCACAACTTCATTCAAGACCTTCCTCACGGCTACGACACGATCATCGGCCCGCTCGGGCATTATCTCGAACCGGACGAGATGTACCGAATCGCTCTGGCCCGAGCGCACCTCCACGACCCGTCGATCGTTATCATCGAGGAGCCGAACGTCCCTCTCGATGACGACACGAAGCACCTGATCGATGACTCGGTCGCCCGTCTCTCCCAAGATCGTACCTTGGTGATTCTGCCGCACCGGCTTTCCACGATCCGGTCGTGCAACCAGATCATCGTACTGCACAACGGACGGATCGAGTCGATCGGTCAGCCCCGGCAACTCCAGAACGAGAGCAAGCTCTACCGGCATATCCAGTATGTCGAGTTTAACCAGTTCGCCACGGGTGACATCGAGGCCGGTCAAATGAATGGCTAAGTACCATTTATGCTGGTCGCATATCTTGATTTCTCTCGAAGTGTAGGCCTTGGCCAGCCGAGGTTCTTGTGAAGGACCTCGGTAGGCCAAGGCCTACACTACGAAAGTCGCGTAACACGGCAGACGAATGGACCGCCGCTGGAGGCCAAGTGGCTCTCAGCGGCGGTTGATGCTTTGAATGAGGGTTATGCGAAGTCGTCGACAGTCGGCTTGATGATGAGTTCGGGAACATTGGCTCGAGGATGGAGTTCCACGAGAAAGCGGACGGCCGCGGCGACGTCGGCTGGTTGCAGGATCACTTCTCGTCGCTCGGTCCCGACGGGGACCGGGCGGGCATCGAGGATTGGGGTGTTGACCTCGCCGGGGTAGATCACGGTCGAACGGATTCCCCGCGCACCTTCTTCACGCGCCAGGCAAATCCCCAGGGCGGCCTGTCCGAACTTCGAGGCCGAGTAACCGGCTCCGCCCAGGACACTCGCCCGCTTGCCGGATACGGACGCGATCTGGATGACCAGGCCATTCTCGCGTGCCCGCATCGAGGGCAAGACCGCGTGGACGAGGTTGTAGGCCCCCGTCAGGTTGGTCGCGATCATGCGATCCCAATCAGCCGGATCGAGTGCTTCGAGGCTTCGGTTGCGGACGTTGGTCCCCGCGTTACAAATGAGGACGTCAAGCGCTCCAAACTCCTTGAGGATTCGCTCGACGGTTGCGTTGACTTGAGCACGGTCGGCCACGTCGCACGGAGTCACCAACGCGGGGCCACCGGCTTGCGCAAGGAGACTTCGCGTTTGTTCGAGTTTCGCCGGGTCGCGGCCGGCCAGGGCGAGCCTGATCCCGAGTTGATCCAGGGCCACCGCGATTCCTCGCCCGATCCCGCTTCCCGCCCCTGTCACGAGCGCGGTCCGTCCGGTCGTCGCCACGCCAACCTCCCCGACGTAAGAAGACCCCGTCCCCTCCATTGAGCAAGAGGTGACGGGGTCGAAAATTCTCGAAGTCCCGCGCGACGCGGGGGCTTCACTCGGAAGATTTTAACGTGAGTGAGGCTTTGACACAAACGCCGCCGCCGGATGAGGCGCTCCTGGGTCACCCTGGGCGCTTCATGCTCCCATTCGCGTGGTTGAGCGGCCTCAGGCTACCTGCCGCCTTCGCGGTTCCCGCCACTCCTGATGAACTGGCTGGGCCCCAAAGGTGGAGGGTTCCTCCCGTCTGATTCCATGCTGCGGCTCCACCGTTCGCCGGGGTCGCGTTCGAGCCTTGGGATGCATTGATCACTTCGTCGAAAGCCCGATCCCAAAGCGACGCGATCTGACTGGCCGTGCCTCCGGTTAAAGCTTGACCGTTCATGAAAACAGTCGTCCCGTTCGATGAACCGGTACCCCCTTTGCCCGAACCATTGTTCTGGGAGTCTGGCGTAGTCGGAGTGCTAGGAGCTGTTGGGGTTGTGGGTTTGCTCGGTGTTGTTGGCTTGGACGGAGTCGTTGGTGTTGTTGGCTTGGACGGAGTCGTTGGTGTTGTTGGCTTGGACGGAGTCGTTGGTGTTGTTGGCTTGGACGGAGTCGTTGGCGTCGTTGGCTTGCTCGGCGTTGTGGGTTTCGATGGAGTTGAGGGCGTTGTGGGCTTGGACGGCGTTGTGGGCTTCGATGGAGTCGATGGAGTCGTGGGCTTACTTGGCGTTGTGGGTTTGCTCGGTGTTGTTGGCTTGGACGGCGTCGTCGGAGTCGTGGGCTTGCTCGGCGTTGTCGGCGTCGTGGGCTTGCTCGGCGTCGACGGAGTCGTCGGCGGAGTGGGGTCCGCCGGCGTCGTTGGCGGAGTGGGGTCCGCGGGCGTCGTCGGCGGAGTGGGGTCCGTCGGAGTCGTCGGCGGAGTGGGGTCGGACTGTCCACCCGAGGAGCTGGAGCCGGGGGCTGCGGGGATCAGGCTTGCGGCCTTGGCGATATCGAGGCGGCCGAAGATCTGGGATGTCGCCGTGTCGTTGACGGGTTGCGACCCCTGCTGGAGCCAAGAATCGAGCTGTTTGACGGTTGGTAACGTGTGGAAGCGTTGTTCATAGATTTGTTGAAGCAGGACGATGGCACCCGTCACCTGGGGGGCGGCGAAGCTCGTGCCATCGCCTGCGGCGAAGCTGTTGCCGCTCGAGGGGCCCACGATTCCTTGGCCGGGAGCCGCCAGGTCGGTGGCCGAGGCTCCTCCGATCGCCGTCCCGAGGCGTTGGGCATTCGAGACAAGCGCCGTTCCCGCCGAATTGGTGGCCGTCACGCTAATGGTGTCGGGCACGATCGCGACGAAGCCTTCTCCCTGTTCGCCAGTAAAGCTGTTGCCGGTCGCTGCGACGACGGGGATGTTGAGGTTGTCGAGCTGGCCAATCAGGTTTGTGATCTGCTGGCCGACACCGTCGTCTTGGGCGAACCAGTTCTGAGCGTAGTTGTGGCCGTCGGACAGTGAGATGTTGACCGCCGTGATGTTGTATTTCGTGTGGTTGTCGATCACCCACTGGAGGGCGCTGGCGATCTTATCGAAGTCTCCTTCGCCATCGTTACCGATCACGCGCAGGGCGGCGATATCGGCCCCGGGGGCGATCCCTGGGTGGGTGGCGTTGCTGGAAGCGATGATGCCGGCGACGGCCGTGCCATGCTGCGAGTTGGTGGCCAGCGGATCGGCGTTGTTGTCGGCGAAGTCAAATCCAGCGCTCACCTTGTGTCCGGGGCCGAACCCTCCACCGAGAGCCGAGTTCTTGTAGTTGACGCCGGTGTCGATGACGGCCACGGTCATTCCTGTACCGTCGACGCCATACGTGGAGCGAACCGCGGTGGCATCATCGAGACTGGTGGGATCACTGCTGGTTGGGGCGCTGGATGGGGAACTGTCAGCGGGGCGAGCCGTCAGGTGGTGCGGAGGGAGGCTGTTCGAATGCTGAGTCAGAGTCTGACCATGCGCATGATGGTTGGCGAGCCGCTCGTGCATCTGGGCGACGTGCGCCTCGCGAATCGTCTGGATATGATCAAGCTGTGCTTGATGACCTGGGAGGAACTGAGGACTCGCCGACAAGAGATTACGCGTCTCGAGACTCTCGATGTGCGGCCGACGCTGAGTCCGAGCTGCGCGGCGGGTCTGTCGGTTCCACTCCATAGATTCAACCTCCCCGGACGACCGCCAAGCCATTGGATATGGTCGCCCCAGCGATTCGGTTGTGAACGCCCCCCTTCCTTGGCGCAGATCACCCCGGAGCCCTCAGGACTCTGAAGACGAAACGCGGCCGTCGAAGTCGGATTTAACGACTTCGATACGGACAGAGCGCAAGCAATAGTTGATTTTGACGAACACAGGGAACGCGAGATGACCGAAGGCCATCCGGACCCGTAGCCCGCTGACGGGGGGAGCAACCGATAACGTCGATTCCTGCCGCCCTGCCCACAATTCGGCTGAGAATCTGTGAGCGAACTCACAAAGCCTCTCGGCCGATCAGATCCATCCGAAAGCGCTTCCTACGCGGGCCAGACGACATGGTCCGACATTTGGCTCAGCGCTCTTCCTCCAGAAGAACGCCGGGTCGTGTGTCCGTGGCCACAGCGACGCATTAGCGGATGCTGTTTAAATGATCGCCTGACGTTGCCGATCCCCGTTGCCCAGCCGTGCCGTTTGCGTCCGTTCCGGACTCGGCTATAGTGGACGTCCTTGTCGGGGGTTCGCTTGGAGGCGACTATCGCTCAGTGCCCCTTTGTATCGGAAGAACTCCAGGGGGAGTTTTCATCGAAACATGGAAATCATCGCGGTGATTCCGGCGCGATTCGCTTCAACCCGCCTGCCCGGAAAACCTCTCCTAGCCGAAACGGGCCGACCCTTGATCCAGCACGTGGTCGAGGCCGCCCAAAAAGCATCCCGCATCGAGCGCATTATCGTTGCCACCGATGATGTCCGAATCGCTGACGCTGTCCAAAAATTCGGTGGTGAGTATGCGATGACGCGAGCCGACCACCCGAGCGGCACCGACCGCGTCGCCGAGGTCGCCGCCTCGATTCCGGAAGCGCGCATCATCATCAACCTTCAAGGGGATGAACCCGAGATCCGAGGGGATGCTCTCGACCTCGTCGTTTCCATCCTCGAGGCCGATCCCTCCGCCTCGATGGCGACCCTCGCCACACCGATCCGTTCCGAAGCCGTCTATCGCGACCCTGCCTGCGTTAAAGTCGTTTGCTCCCAATCAGGACATGCCCTCTACTTCTCGCGCAGCCCGATTCCGTACCATCGCGAAGGCCTGCCCAACGCCGCTTCCGGGGCGGTGATCGCCTACCTCCACCTTGGCCTCTACGCCTATCGCCGCGAGTTTCTGCTCCAGTTCGCGTCCATGCCCCCTTCACTTCTCGAATCGACCGAGAAGCTCGAGCAACTCCGCGTTCTTGAAGCCGGGCATCGCATCGCGGTCGGAATCATCGAGGAGCCGGGCATCGGCATCGACACTCCTGAAGATTATCGTGGATTTGTTCAGCGTTGGAATTCGCAGGCACACTGATATGTGAGAGAAATCCATAGATTAAATGGAGCCGAAAGCACGAAAAGACAGATCTCTGGTAGAGCGGGCCTTGGCCTGCTGAGGCTCCCGCGAACAGCCCTGGCAGGCCAAGGCCGCTCTGCGGGAATCCCTAGGCGCTCGGCCCGTTATTTCGAGGGAGAGGGGGCCTTGAGCGATTGGAGGTAGGAGATCAGATCGGCGAACTCGACGACCGAGAGTGTGTCGACGAGACCGGTCGGCATCAACGAGACATCGGTCACGCGCCTTTCCTCCACTTCGTTCTTGGGGATACGCGTGATTTTGGCATCGACGTCGATCAATTCGAGATGGGTTTCGGTTTCGGAGCGAATCAACCCCGTGACGACCTTGCCGTCGGACAACGCGATGAGGACCGGCTGATAGCCGGTCGCGATCCGGTTCGACGGCTCGAGGACGGAACGAATCAGTTCCGCCTTATCATACTTGAGCGCAAGTCCGGTGAGGTCGGGACCGACGTTGGCTGTTCCGCGCCCCCCCGCCGCATGGCACTTGCCGCAACTGATCCCCTTGGGATCAAAGAAAATGGCTTCTCCGTTGCGAGGATCTCCGTCATGACCCAAGGCGAATGCACGGAGTTTCTCGGTGGATGCGCTCTCGCCCTTGGCCAGCAGTGGAGTCGGTGCCGGTTCCGAAATCTGCACGCTGAAGGTCCAGACGCCGATTCCCTGACGCGTCACGACGAGCAAGCGGTTCTTCCCCTTCTTAAGGGTCACCCTCACGAGGTCGGACCCCGGCGCAAAGGGGCGACCGGCGAAGTTGTGATAGTCGTGAACCACTGCTTCATTGAGGGTGACGGTCACGCTGCCGCTCGATCCCACCAAAAGCAACGTGGGGCGTTCGTCGGGCGAGTCGATCTCGATATAACCAAAAGAACAGAGGTCGGGCGAGCCGTTCGTGTCGTAGCCGAAGCCTCCGCGGTCCCCGGAGCCCCCTTTGAAATCGTCGAGAACGACGCGTCCCGTCGTGGGATCACCTGCGCGAGGAACCCAGGTGATCGATCGTCCTTCGACTCCGCTATAAGTCTTTTGGAAGTCGATCGAGGTTTCTCCCACGAAGACGCGAGGGGTGGTCCTCGCGAAGGGACCGATGACTCGCCATTCCGTGAGCGGCCTGAATCGAGTCAGCACGCGTTCGAGAGCCAGCGCGGCCGGACCACTGAGCCGTTGGGAACGCGCCGCCTTCTCGAGGTCTGGCGCGACGAGGTCGCGAATGGTCAGGAGTGCGGCCTCTCCTTGATGCCGCAGATTCGGGTTCCGATCCTGGATGGCCGCGAGATAGACGGGAAGCGCCTGGGGATCTGGCATTGCGCAGAGCGCGAGGGTCGCCTCGGTTCGGTACGCCTCTTCATTGGCGACCGCCAGCAGCCTTGGAATCGCCTCGCGGAGCTTGAGCTGGGCGATCATCTCGATCGCGGCTTTGCGAACCTCGGGAGCCTGATCGTTGAGGCGGTCGATGACGGCCGCTTTGACCTCGTCGGGATTCTTGCGTTTCGGATCCAGGGACAGGATGGCCGCGGCCCGAATGGCGGGGTCGGGCTTGGTGAAGAAGTCGGCGAGGTCGTTCGCGGGAATCGCTCCCGCGCGTCCCAACGAAGGCAAGGCTCGGGCGACGAGCGGGGCAGGGACCTGAGGTGCGTAGAGCAAAGCAAAACGAGCACGCAAGGATTGGGGAGTGCTCAACGCGGCAAGGCCATCGATCGCCGCGAGGCGAACTCCCTCCGTCCTTTGAGAATCTTCGGCTAACCGTGCGAGTTCGGGAACGGAAGCGACGTCGGCCAAGGAGCCGATCGCTTGAACGACGGATTCAAGGACCTTGGCATTCGACTCCTGGCTCAAGCGTTTCCGAAGCGTGGGGGCCGCAGCAGCACCCACGACCTTGAGCCCCTTGACCGCGGCCAGGCGCACTTCGGGATCGCGATCGGAGGCCGCAAGCTCGAGTCCCGCCAGCACGGCGGCCATGGCATCGGGCTGCCAGTCACGGGTCTTCTGGGGAAGTTGCCCCGCGAGCGGGTTGGTGCCGAACCAGGCCCCCGACCAGGCTGGATACTGGCGATAGAGTCCGGCGAGAATCGCCGTGATTCGCACCCTCGTTTCCACCGAGTCGAGCTGAGAGAGGGAGCGGCAGAGGGCTTTCACCACGGGGAGAGCCCAGGCTTCGTCCATCAACGCCAGGGCCGCGTCACGTCGGTGTGGATCGGCGAGTGCTGATGCCATCGCCTCCTCATCCCAAGCCTGGAGTGAGCGGATGGCCCGCCGGACGGACCAGGAGGTGAAGCCGTCAGGATCGGCGAGGGACGCGAAGAGGGCAGGGCCGACGGAAGGGGTGCCCAACCGGCCCAATGCGATGGCCGCCTCGCGTCTGACCGCTGCATCGCCGTCTTTCAAGAGAGAGGATAGCGCAGGGACCGCTTGCCGGTCGTTGCGAAGCCCCGAACTCCGGGCGGCCTGGAGCCGGATGTCGGGCTGAGCGTCCGTCAGCGCGTTTCGAATGGCCTGCCTGGCTTCAGGAAGCCCCATGCCGTCCAACGCCCAGAGCGCGTGGATTCGACCATGGCTCGCATCATTCTTCTTCAGTCGGTCCTCGAGGAGCGGGAGACTGGCCTTTCCCTCGCGAGTAAGGGCGCGTTGTGATTCGTTCCGCACGGAGAGCGCGGGATGATCGAGGGCGACGAGACGACCTCGCGTGTCCTTGGGCCGGGGGCGGAGGGAGGGGGCGGGTTTATCCGAACCTTCGTAGGTCAAGCGATAGAGTCTGCCTGTCTTGGGTCCGGTGGCAAGCCAGCCGTTGAAAGCCCAATCGACGAGCCAGAAACCTGCGCCGTCGGGGGCTACGGCAATCGAGAAGGGGCGGAAGTCCGTGAGATCCCCCTTCGTGATGAACGCCGATTTCTTTTGAACCTGGAAGGTTCCCCCGGCGGGGGCGATCTCGTAGCGGAAAACGGTGGACAATCCCCAGTCGCAGACGAAGAGGTTACCGTCATACGACGGAGGCAGTCCCGCTTCGTTGTAGCAGACTCCTTGGGCACCCGAGCCTCCGATCTGACCGGCCATGATCGGTAAGGCACGCCAAGGGGCTGTCAGGAACTCATACGGATAGCCGTAATGACCGCCCATGATGTGGTGGGTCAGGCTGTTCGGCCATTTTTTGCTGTCGTCGTCATTGCCGTAGGTAAAGACGTCGTCACGGGCGCTCAAGGCGACCGAGAGTGGGTTGCGTTCCCCTGTGGAGAGAACCTCAAGGCCCGTTCCGTCGGTTCGAATTCGGATGACGCCGCCGCCGAAAAGTTGGATGGTCGTACCGTCTTTACCCACCCCTTTGGGAATCCCCTTGTCCCCCACGGCGATGTAGAGGTATCCGTCCATGCCGAGGCGGATTCCCGAGGGAACATGGTCGTTGATGCCGCTGAAACCGGGCAGTTTGGGGCCGAGCCCAGTCATGAGGTCGACACGAGAGTCGGCTTTGCCGTCTCCGTTGGTGTCGCGGAAGGCCGAGAGGAAGGGTGCATGTACCACGTAGAGCACGTCATCGGCCCACTCGAGTCCCATGACGGCCCAGAGCTTGTCGGCGAAGACGGTCGATGTTCCATGCTTCCAGGCCAAGACCGAATCAATCGGTTGTGTGGGCGGTCCCGGCATGTCCATCGGATCTTGACCGATGTACAGCGTGCCATCGGGGGCGGCGACGGCCGCGGTCGGAAACAGGATGTCGGGCGCCTGGGCGGCCAGCTCGACCTTCCAGCCTTCAGCGACCTTCGGTAGAGGCGTCTTCTCCGCCGCAACCGTGAGCGGGGACACGACGATCGGTACCAAGATCGCAAGTGGGAGAAGCCGTCTCATGGTGGCAGAACCTTTGACCGTCTCTGGAGTGGACGGCTCAAAACTAAGGATGCTCTGGAGTCCGGCGGGCGTTTTCGGCAGAATTGTAGCGGAAGCGACTTGTCCTCATCAATGTTGGGAGTTTCGCCGTGTCGAACTCGCTGTCCGTTGCTCAGGGGGGAACCGACCTCCAGACGAAGCCGCAGCCCGCCAATCCCCTCAAGAATCCCTCGTACCCCCAACGCGTTCACATTCACGAGCGGCCGCACTGGGAAGGCGTGCTCCGAACCTGCGAGCAGCGGATCGCGACCGCCAAGCAGAAGCTCGACGTCATCGGTGCCGGCCCCAACCGTGAGGCGTTCAATCGTCTCTACTCCCAAATGCTCGGCGCCCGCGACCAGGTCGCCGACGCCGTTCGCCGGCTCCCCATGGAAACCGGCGACCTCTACGAAGAAGACAAGCACAAGCTTGAAGAAGCGGTCAAATCCCTCGATCGCGTCTTCAAACGCTGGGAGACGCAGCCCACGGTCTGACCTCGGGCCGTTCTCTCCAGCCCAAGCGGCAAGCTTGGATCCCTACGAATGATTCGGGAATGAGTTGGCCCGGACGATGGTCCGGGCCAACTTCATTTCGTTCCTTTGTCAACGTTCGATTGACGGGTAAGCGATTCCTTTTGGTAGGGTGGGCATTGCCCACCAAACTGTTGGCCTCAGCGAAGATCGGTGGGCAATGCCCACCCTACGGCAGGCCGTCTGCACC
>Ga0153954_1000125_pt1 | contig 68837 bp, 66 predicted proteins | sample TSFL038MetaG_FD_102277 | JGI IMG/M metagenome (GOLD analysis project Ga0153954, IMG submission 102277) | Attine ant fungus gardens microbial communities from Florida, USA - TSFL038 MetaG | ecosystem: Host-associated > Fungi > Mycelium > Unclassified | place: USA: Florida, Wekiwa Springs State...
TGGTAGAGTGCTCATAGATTGATTTGTGGTAAAGTTTTTCTATGATGCTAGCTCTACCTTTCTTTTTTTAAAATCCCTTAACTCATTGACAAATCATTTTTTAAATGTGCAAAGTCCAGGTTAATCTACTCCTTGACCACCGCCTTTACAGGGGGAAAAGGAGCCATCTATCGCACCCTTTTCCCAGTCAATCAACTTAGCTAAATCGGCTATCACTAATATGGCATTCCGCATTTTTTCCAAAATGCCCTGTTCTTGAAACAGGCCAAGCCATTCGTGGGCTGTAGACCGTTTGGCCCAACATTCTCCTATTGGCACATCACACCAGCGACATCCTGTAATTTCCACATAAAGGATTGTATTTAATACCTTTCTAAAATCTGGATTAGGCCTTCCTACTCCTTAACGGGAAGGAGGTAGTAAGTGTTTTAGCAATTCCCATTGTGTGTTAGTTAATCGAAAATTTACCCATTCTGCTGCTCCAAAATTCTTGAAAGTAGTAAGAATAATCAAAAATTTAATTTGCGGATAGATTCTCTGATTGATAAATTTTTAAAGAAAGCATAAACTATTTATATGCATTGTATTCAAAACTCATGTATTGGCATACCTTTCCCTTTTAACAGGGCAATAGCGGGTTTTACCTGTGTTTTGGCTATTACTGTAATTGCCTTGAGTATAATTGGACTCACAGCGTCGGCCTCAGGGCCTTTCAATGCTATTGTTCAGTTTGGTACAACAACTAATGGGATTCTTTTAGGGACTTCCATTTTTGTCTTAATCCTGGATCTCGTTTGGATCGCAGCTCTCTATAAAAAAACAAAAGAGCAATCTGTTTCTCGATCAGGACCTTCTCAACTCGAACCTTCCAGACTAGGCCTTCCAAATCCGGAATCTCTCGAACAAGAACCTCCTCAATCTGCTCTTGTACAAGCGAGTGAAGAAATTAACGACACGGATTCCTTTAGCCAACAGCCTGAAGAAATTAACGACACGGATTCCTTTAGCCAACAGCCTGAAGAGATTATTCTTAGAACGTTTGGTTTCTTAAGTGCAAACGAGCTGGCAAAATGCGGTGAGATCAGCAGAAGATGGAGAAGATTAGCATCAGATCTAGTCTTATGGAATGCCTTCGATTTGAGAAAAATTTCTCCCTTTTTAAGTGTAATTGATAAATCAGATTGGGAAAGACATATTGATTTATCTCGCTTTGGACTCAATCTGGACAATGTTCCCCTACTTGATAAACGGAAAGTGATTCCAGCTCTGAAAAGGATTGTTTCTTCTCTACCTCGAATAGAAGGAAATGCAGGAGTCAAACTCTTGTTAATTCCAGAAGGTCTTAAAATTAGGACATTTGTTGAAATGGCTGAATTGCCGGATGCACCTAAGAATGCACCTAAGATTAGATATATTTGGAATCGTATTTTAGATGAAATTGGAGATATTAGGATTGATAAAACGTATTGGATAGTGATCACGAATAATATCTTTGAGGGGAGTCGAGATCAATCTGTTAGCTCACAAAAAGCCCTATTGCAAAAAATGGGTTGGGAGATGACTAAAGCCACAGAAATTCTAGCACTTATTGCTCTCACATACATGACTTCTGAAGGGCAAACGCGCCTGTATAACAACACTGATCCATGGACTTGTTCACGTACCTCGGACCAAGTTGGTAAGCGTCACGTAGTTGTTGGGTGCTTCTCCCCGGCTGGCGTCAGCGTCGACACCTACAGCTTCGACTTCGACATCATCGGTGTCGGGGGTGTCTTGCGGAAGTTCTAGGTTCTTGGCAATTGGCACTTTGGTGCTTGCGTTGGATTTTTGTCCCTTGGTCTTTGGAAATTTGGTCTTTTTATTCTTACCCAATAAGCATTATAAGATTGTAACCTTTGATCCATCTTAGTGTCATCAATCAACTTATTTAAAAAATTCTCATAACTTTCGCTCAATCTTCTTTTCATCCTCTGTTTTGTCTGCGTTCGTACCAATCTATGATGTGGAAAAAGAACGTATCCCACAAAATCGATCCCTTGAATCAATTTTCTGACAATCACTTTTTTTAAATGTGCAAAGTCCAGGTTAGGTTACGATCGATCAATCGCGAGGCTTTCACGTAGGTCAAAATTATCATTTAAAATTTAATCGACTATAGCATTGGCTGCTAGTGATTATTTCTTTCACTGCCCAATTCAAAAGTCGTGATTTCGCCCACTTTTTTGAAATGTTTTTCAATTTCTTCAGCGACAAAATCTGGGTCATCCGTCACTCGCATGCGAGAAAAATCTTCCTCTAAAATGTAGCCCTCTTTGAAAGGGTTCTCTCTTAGCCAAGCCAGTAGGCCTGTCCAGTAAGATTTTCCCATTAAAAAGATGGGAAAAGGATTGATTTTTTTGGTCTGCATCAAAGTAAGCGCTTCAAACAACTCATCAAAGGTGCCCATACCACCTGGTAAAAAGACAAAGGCTTGAGCATAACGAATAAACATGACCTTTCTGACAAAAAAATAACGGAATCTAAGGCTATATTTATGATCGATGTAAGGATTTTTAATTTCCTCATAGGGCAAGTTTACACTAATACCGCAAGAACGCCCCCTTGCCATCTGGGCCCCTTTGTTCGCTGCTTCCATGATCCCTGGGCCTCCTCCTGTAATAATGCCGAATCCTTTTTCGGCAATTTTTTTAGCCACTTCTGTAGCAAGCTGGTAATAAAAAGAGTCCCTTGAAGTGCGTGCAGAGCCAAAAAAAGAAACAGAGGGCCCAATGTGAGTCATTGTCTCAAAGCCATCTACAAACTCTGAAAGAATCCGAAAGATGCGCCAAGCATCCATTTCTGTTTTATGAGCGTATTCATCCATATATCTTCTGGATGCATAATCCACTACAGGATAAACTTCAATCACTCATTATCTCGACTGTGTACTTTTCTCTGTCGGGTTTATAAGGGATTGATTCAAATTGCCTTATATGTAAGGGAATTAAATTCAGTAGAAATGTACAAAGTTAAGATTATGCGCATAACGGCATTTAAAGATTTAACACGTGTAGAACAAACGTTTTTTGCATTACCTTTTATAGCGACGACTATGCTGCTCGCCTTGCCCTATACCACTTTTTCGTTCCGTTGGTTTTGCGTAGTCCCGGCCTTTATGCTGGCACGGATATCTGGAATGGCATTTAATCAGCTCATCGATTCTAAAATTGATGTGCGCAATCCACGTACTATGCATCGGGTCATTCCTACAGGACGTGTGACGCCTAAGCAGGCGCACTGGATTGCTTGGGGTGCTCTCTTTTTGTTTGTAGGACTTTGCATACAAATCAATCTACTCACCGCTTTATTTGCTCTGCCAGCCGCTTTTCTGCTCTTTATTTATTCCTATATGAAACGAGTGCACTACATTTGTCATATATTTCTCGGATTGATCCATTTTTTGGGTCCAATTATGACTTTCGCAGCCTTGACAGGAACATTATCTGTAACCATCTTTTTTTTGGGAGGTGCAGCAGCTTGTTTGATTATAGGAAATGATATTGCCTACGCCATTCAAGACTATGAATTTGATTGTCAAAATGCTCTCTTCAGTATCCCTTCAAAATTTGGAATTCAAAAAAGCCTGGATTTTTCCGTGTTTAGTCAGGTGCTTTGTACGGTTATGCTGTTAGGTGTGGGCCTTAGCGAACATTTACCACCGATTTATTATCTTGTCCTACTTATTGTGGGCGGTTTATTTTTGCTATTTCAGCGCTCTTTGCGTAAACATCTCCCTACATTTCATAAAATTGAAACTCTCTTTTTTTATTGCAATGTAGGAGTTTCATTTTCGACGCTTTTATGTGTTCTATTGAGTAAGCTATGGCACGTTATGTTGTAGGAATCACAGGTGCTTCGGGAATTTCCCTTGCGTACCGGCTCATCACGATTTTAGCACAGAAAGATCATAAAATTGAACTTGTGATCAGCCAGCATGCGCTCTATTCTGCTACCTTAGAATTGGGAAAGGAGTTTCGTACAGCGGACAAATTTTTGTCTCAATTGCCTCCGGAGGTGCAAGAAAAAATCACACTTCATCCTATCCAGGATGTAGGCTGTGCTGTGGCTAGCGGTTCTTTTCCTGTGGATGGAATGATCATTATTCCTTGCAGTATGACCACAGCAGCGGCTATTTCTATTGGCCTAGGTGATAACGCTCTTAGGCGTGCAGCTGATGTGACGCTCAAAGAAAAACGCCCATTAATCTTAGTGCCGCGTGAAACGCCTTTTGGAGAGATTCATTTGGAAAATCTTCTGAAGCTCAGCCGGCTTGGGGCAACGATTGTGCCCCCAATCCCTGCCTGGTATACTCAACCGAAAACTATTGAGGATGTTGAAAACTTTATTGTTGGCAAGGTATTAGATCTTCTTCGCATTGAACATCAACTGTATAAACGCTGGAAAAGTGAAGAGGCTAAGTGAGCCTATTTTTTTTCTATTGCTTATCTATGTTAAAGGCTCTGTTTAAAGTATCTGTTTAAATTAATTGCCATCATGATTAAGAAACCTGAGTTTTGGGTTGTCTTCCTCATAAAAAGCCCTGAGTACGAGGGAGAAAAACACAAATTCAGGTTAAGGGGGCTCATGCCCCCTTCTTCTATTCGTGTCAAAATTACCCAAAACAAGAAAAAAATCCGTTTTAAAGTAGATTTGAAATCATTTTTCCATCAAATTCCCAAGTGATTCCCTGTACTTGCTTGAGAGATTTTTCCATTAGGATTTGCGCAAATCGTGTTTGAATTTTAATGTCCTTTGTCATCCATTCAAAGTCTCCATACTTTCTTTCTATGGTTAAAATGCCATTTTCCATAATAAAATTGAGAATCCATTTCATTTTGACATATTGATCATAATTATTGTTAATTCTCTTTGGAGAACCGAACACGACTTCTTTAGTAAGCGTGACCACAAAGTTGTTTCTATCTTTGATAAAAATTTCCGACTCGAGTGGTTTTGTAATCGAAGGATCGCTGGGCATTATCTTGAATTCAGAATCTTCAGTACCTCCCCAAATTTCTGGAAATTGAGAATTAAACCAGAGAGTGATTTCACCAAAGGCATTTAACGTGGCAAACCGTAAGACACCTGTCAATGAGGAATCGAGCATAAGAAGCTGATTCGAAGCTTGTTTCGCTCCATCTAAGTTAGAATCGTAGTGTCCTTGTTCCGTAAGGACAGCCATTTGGCTAATCGCATCAGCTTGATTCGCAATTTCATCCTCTGTAATTCTTGGATCCCAACCAGCCTTACATAAGGCATGTGAAACAGATTTGAAAAATTTTGATAATTTAACGTTCCAATTTTCGTTTGCTTCAAATTGACAAGTAAATTTCTTCCCATTGATTGAAATTCCAGCAATAGACGAGGCTTCTACCACAAATCTTCCAAGTTGCTGAGGAATTTTATGACTCACACTTGCATAGGCGTAGTTTTCATTTGGTTTATCTCGCATCACAAAATACGTTTTGCTTTCCAAAAACAAAATACGTCGAAGCGTAGAAGGAAATTCAGGGCTACTTTTTTCCGACTGAGGAGGATTTAAGCCATAAATACCAAAAATAATTTTTTTAAATTCTTCGGAGCACTGTCCCAAATTCTTTGCAAAATCGTTGCAGCTTTTGGAGTGGTCGAGAAAATTTAATACTTTTATCTGTTGAAGATAAGCATCTTTATCTCTTTTGGCGCAGAACATATCTTCTATTAAGCAGGTTTTTACATAGGTTAAAACATTAATTATTTGTTGAAATTTTTCAGGTGAATCAATGAGATACGTAAAAATTTCTGCATTTCGAGAATTAAAAAAATCATATAGATAGCGAGCTGGATTATCTCTTTTAGAATTTTCTATCAAAGATGAAACAATCCAATCGATGGTTTGAACCTTTATCTTTTGAGTGCATTTTTCGAGATGACTACATTTGTTACTTATGTTTGTCATTTTTACTTTTGCACTAGAAGCAAGATCACTGATTTTTAAAAATGAACCTGGAGTGTCATCAGACCTTTTTATCTTAACTAACTCAAAGCTCAATCCTTTCACTTCAGAAATTGATTGATGAAGCAAATCTACCAAAAATTCAACGTCATATTTATCAACATTGAGAATAATCGAATCAGAAATTTGTTTTTTTAAGATCTCATTAATCAGATAAATAATTTCATGAATCTTATTTAGATAATAACCATCCAAATTTTGATCATCGCACACTGTTAAATTCCATTTAGTTGCTGCGAAATCTATTTTTTTCTCAACCACAAAGGGCTCATATTTTCTATACTGTTTTAGAGACTCAAAAGTGATATCTTTATCTCGTATAGTCACTTCATATTCGAGATATTCTCTCCGCAAAACTTTTACTACAATCTCACTATCAAACTTATATTGAGAAATATCGATTTTAAATGATGGTAAACTTTCTTCAATACAATTGCTAATTCTAGCAATAATTCCTTTTAAATAAGTTTTGTATTCACTTTCGGGCAATGCATGTGATGTCAATAAACGCGGTGTCGATGTCGTTCTTAGAATACTCATATTTTTAAACCTTATGATCTTGTTATGATTTTACTGGTTGAATTAATTAAGAAAGAGCTTTGAACTTTTTTCAAAGCTCTTTGGAGAGAAAAAATATGCAGAGATTTTAAATTTCTTTTTTAATTTTCTCGGCTACATTCCACTTCGTAAATGGCCCTTTACGAACCTCGTGAATATTGTAAGCATTGCCAAAAAATGTGACTCGCAATAGACCAGAAATTACGCCATCCCAACATTGCTTCTTTTTTTCTAAGTAGGCGACTCGCTGATATAAATAAATCAAAATCCTGTCGATGTCAGACTTATGAATTGTGCGTATTTCAAGATCATTGTTAGTTTTGGCAAGTGATTCGGAAAATCTTAGAATAGTATCCAAAAAAACATGAATAAATTTGAGTCTTGCATCTTTTTCTTGGTCAGGTAGATGCATCCACTTTGTAATATATTCAACAGAGTCCTTTCTCATTATCTCAATACTCATTAGGAATGCTTCGTAAGGAGCTTCATCCACTGGACGTCCATCTTGGGAATAGAAAACTCCACTTTGCGTCCCTGGTTTGGTAAGCCCTTTTTGGTACATGCAAAAATTCCTTCCATACTCAAGAGCATAAAACAATTGTGTGGTCCCTAATTCCTTTATGTCTTTTTCATTAAATTTAGAACATAACAGGTACCCATCATATTCCTTGTTATCAAATTGTGCTTCATAATAGGCTTTATTTTCGATCGCAGGCGGCTTTTTGATTGAGGGCAGAGCAACTGCATTTATCCCGGTTTCAACTGTGCCCATAACGGTTCCAATACCAGGAACGCAGCTCAAACCTGTCATCACTTTTTGTCCCATATGACTATGTAAAGCGTACATTTCAATTTTCTCCTTAGTCGTTGTCGTTGTCGTTAATATACTTAGTTTCGTTGAGATACAGTAATATAAAGATCTTCTTTCAGATGAAGCATGAAGCCCATTGTTTCATCTCCGTTATGCGTGCGTGCAAATTTAATTTCATGACCCTTAACCAGTGTCTGAATAAATTCTTTCGCAATAGACTGCGCATAACGTTTCCCCAGACAAATATTAGGTCCCATGCCAAACGGAAATAATTTTGTGCGATCATCAAAAGGACTTGCTAGACCTTGAAAGCGATAGGGGTTAAATGAAAGTGGATCAGGCCAACGCGAGGCGTCTTTCTGCGAAAAAATATGAAGAAATAATAGCGTTGTCCCTGCAGATAGTTCTTCCCCGGTTTCTAAAAAATCTGAATTTTGGGTTAATTCTCTCGCTTGTCCATAGGCAGGCGGGTGAAGACGCAAGGTTTCTGCAAAAAAAGCCTGCAAAAGAGTGTCTTTATCTTGAAGTGCTTCTTCAACCAAGAGTTGTTGCCATTCGGGATACTTACATAGATAATAAAGAGAACGCGTAAGAAGAGTGGCTGTAGTTTCCTGGCCACCAATAAAGACCACTTTTATCATATCTTTGACTTCTTCCTCAGAAAAGACAGCTACATTATTTTCTTTCTTATGACACATTGCACTGATAAAACTATCGGTTGGCTCACTGTTCGCCGCTTTATAAACTGCATCGACAATCTCATTGAGTGCTGCTTGTCCCATTGTAAAAGTGCGTTGTTGATTGGAAAATGGATTTTCTGGAATGCCGTGCATTTCTTTGAAAATTTTTTCTGTCATTTGCACAATTAAATTGGGAAGCTCTTCATTTGAATCAAAGTTTAAGAGAGCCTTGGCAATAGATTGAGATGTATATACGTGTAAACCTTTGGAGGCATTTACCCCACCCTCGGAGACATTTTCCTCACTGTGTTTAGCCCAATTTGTAATCATTTTAGCGGCTATAGTCTGATAGGCTTCTTTATGCTTATTGACTTCCTTTGTAACAAAAAAAGGGCCAGCAAAGTTGACTAGTTTTTTATGTCTTGCAAAGGGAAGGGTAATAATGTTTGCCTTACCCGCAATCGCTTTCGTTTTCTCAAATATCTCTCCACCATTATAAAGCCCATCTTCCTTATTGTTTGGCTCCATTAACATCTTTTTACCTAGACCAGGATCTGTAATGACGACGTAGGTTTTCTTTTTAACAAAGAATCCGTCTCTAGCAAGTACATCCACTACTGCTGCTGGATAATAAGAGCCGTCTCCTTTAGAAAGAATTTGCTCAAATACGCTTAGAGGATTATTGCCACAGATGAGATCTTTGCCCATGTTGCCGGCATTCCATGCTGCCCATAAATATCCACGTTTATGGACGATTTCAAATGGTTTGGAAGTAGATGTATTCGATGATAATAGCTCTGCGCTTGTTGAAGTTACTGTCATTGCTTTTCACCCTCGTTAATTTCGTTGTCATTAGCAATTTTTTTTAATTAAAAAAAACTAAATAAAGAAAATTTTTGTGAAAGATTCTTATTTATTAGTTTAAAAAAAATAATTTACCGTATAAATATAAATATTATCATTGTTTTAAATCAATTAAACTTTTTTATTTAATTAATTAAAAAATTAAATGTTAAATAAACGCCAGCTCGTCTTTTATGAACTTGTAGCAAAATAAGAGAGAAGTAAATTTTTCCTGAAAACATACCGTTCGGGTCTAAGTTTTTTGTTGAAAAACAAATTGCCATACCAAAAGGCGCAAATTATGGATCTTGCCGAAACTTTCTGCATTGTAGACGATTTCTGCAAAGAATTTGAAACCCTATTGAATTGGGTGTTGAAGGGAATAGCCAAGAAGGAAAAACCTACTAAGGGACGGTTCTATGGTCTAAAACTTCATAAATGAGCATGGTAAAATCCTTTCATGGATGCTCACCTCGTGCTAACGGATAAAATTTGCAGTACTATAGTTCTCAAGGCGCGCAAAAAGTCAAGTGATTTACTCCGTAAAAAAAGATTTGTGAAAAGTTCCATAGTTCTCTCCGGGATCTTAAATGAGAAATTAAATTTTTTCTCGTCCCATCATACTTTCCGAAGAATAAGGCAGGCAATGTCGATTACGGCTTCTTAGAGCCGACTATAACCCTTGCCTTTTTCATCGGGCTTTTCACAAATTCGTTTTAGTACTTCTCTTCTGCTTTTTTACCTTAAATTGCTACGCTGACGGCATCTTCTTTTTTATTTTTAGGCTCTCCATAAATAAAATCCGTTTTGTCCATCATCATTCGGTGCATGATCACCGATAGCTTCCTTACCCTACCTCGGTTGACTTAAGTCAACGCTCGGATAACCCATCAAAAACCCGTCACCGGCGGCTTTTTGAGGAATGTTGTCATATTTCTAATATTGGGTCGCTTACGATCGATCAAGCCCGAGAGCTTTGACGTGGTGAAAATTTATCATTTCAAACTTAATCGACTATAAAATTTGGAACTTCAAATTCTTCAAATCCTGCCATTACAAATTACGAAATTTTTAAAAATGTATTGAGGTTTCAAAAAAGGAGGGTCCAATCGATTATTTTGTATGATGAATAGAATATGACAACTCATCCTTTAGGAATCTGTTTCTGTTTTTGCAAGCTGATGATTTTGACGGCCATTGATCACTTCATGGAGGTTTTCAATGGCGATGAACGCTTGAGGATCTTCTCGGTGAACGATTTCTTTCAATTCAGCTAGCTGCAAACGCTCAACAACAATGTATAAAATTTCTCGCGCATCTCCTGTGTAGCCACCTCGTCCATACATCACAGTTAGCCCTATCCCAAGTTCATCCATCAATACGTCACAAAGGTGCTGGGGCATTTTAGAAATGATCATCACAGACTTAGTATCTTCAAAGCCAACAATGACCATGTCCATCACTTTTGTAGCGACAACGTAGGTCATGAGCGAGAGGAAAGCTGAATGCCAGTTCTGGTAGACGACTCCTGAAATTGCAAATATGAAAATATTAGTAAAAAGGATTACTTGACCCACTGTGAAGCCTCTTTTACGATTCACAAGGATTCCCATGATCTCTGTTCCATCTGTAGAACCGCCATGCCGGATGATGAGGCCAGCGCCAGCGCCAATAATAAACCCTCCAAGTACAATGACTTCTAGAGTTTCGCCATGAAATTCAAGAGGGGTTGTGTGGAACCATTGAGGAATCCAATAAAACAAGGCCATACAGAGCGACAAGAGGCAGACTGCAGTGATCATTTGGATTACAAAATGTTTGCCGATCTGTTTATAAGCTAATATGACAAAGGGGAGATTAAATAGAATCATGAAGTAGGGCAGCAAGCCTTTACCAAACAGGTAAGAAGCCATGATGGAAATTCCCACCACACCGCCGTCGATCAACTGATTGGGGATTAAAACAGCCTCAATGCCCAAAGCAGCTAAAAAAGCGCCTATGATAAACCAGAAAAGCGTTTTAAGGTAATATTTGCCGAAGCGAAATTGAGTGTAGGCAGCTTTCATAGAGGATACTGTTTTCTAGCGCACTAGCGAGAAGTGCGCGGGAGACGGGGCTCGAACCCGCAACTTCCGCCGTGACAGGGCGGTGCTCTAACCAATTGAACTACTCCCGCATTATAAGTAGGCTTTGGGCGCAACAGGATTTGAACCTATGACCACCTGTGTGTAAGACAGGCGCTCTACCGCTGAGCTATACGCCCTAAAAAGACATCTACATTACTTTACTGCCTCTTTTTCAACAACTCTTTTTGTGTAAAATACTCTTCAAAATTTTGTTGGCGTTTTTTCAACATCTCATAGTCTGTGAGTTCATGCACATGGAGTGGGACTGCTGTCATATACCCTTTTTTGAGCCAGGCGATATCGCAATCTGCTTCTTCTTCTACCTCTTCAGGTTTACCACCTAACCAATAGCTAGAGCCCGTTTCTGCATTCATATGCAGATAAGGATCTTCTGCCCAGCGTCCTTTTCCCTGGCGCGTCAACCGAAATCCAGCAACCTCGCTTTTAGCTGTATGTGGGAAATTCACATTAAGTAGACAGCCTTTAGGCAAAGGATTTTCCAGCGTATATTTTATAATGTCGACTATATATTTTTCAGCTACATGGTAGTTGGGATCGGCACCATCTTCACATGAAAAAGCGATACCCGGGATGCCGCGGAAAACACCTTCTACACAGGCTCCAATAGTTCCTGAGTGTAACACATTCCGGCCAGCATTAGAGCCTGCATTAATCCCAGAGACAATAAAATCGGGTTTTTTTCCCAAGATGACACGTTCGGCCATTTTGACACAATCCGCTGGAGTACCCCCTACAGACCATGCTGGGGTATTTTCAGGCCACCCTATTTTTTGGATTAAAATGGGTTTATCCCATGTAATACCCACGCCACAACCTGAACGCTCTGCGGAAGGTGCTACAATAAAAAGGTCTGCAAACCGAGCCTGCGATAGGACACGCCATAAAATGTGAATTCCTGGCGCGTGGGCTCCATCATCATTCGTGATAATTATTTTAGGACGATGCATTGTCTAACTTTCTTAAGAATTTTAAAAAATATAATCTCCAGCAATTTCTCTCTTATCATACCCATCAAGGACATGAAACACGCGAATCTTATTCCGCATGTGTGGTGAGAGGGATTTCAAAGGAATAAACACAACTTTTTTTCCAAAACGGGCAGCAAAAGCTTTCATTTTAGTGCGTGGTGGCTTTTCGGCGACATAAACGATTAATGGTTTCAACGCATAATCGATGGCTGCCATCAAAAGGAGTTCTGCTTTGCTAATACATGCATTGTAGTCAGGATCATGCCATACATCTACTAAACGTCGTGGAGGGTAAGACATCATCAATCCTCCATATTCGCAACGACTGATCCCAGGACCTACAACATTCTGTGCAATGTGTGTAGCATAAAAGGCCATATCAGATTCCTGGGTATGTTCGCCATGCCAGGTGGTTTTCCAGGGATATTTCTCTTCAATGAAACGACCCTCCTCATTCATGTCTTCGTGAAAGATGACGACGACAGAGCCTGCTGCTGCTGGTGGCTGTCCTTTGATGCGGACATAGAGTTGACGACTATGTAGATGACGGATCGTCTCTCGAGTATCTATTCCATCTTCTAAGCTTGTAGTGAAGGGCATGGTATGCATCCCTTCTTCGCTCAGTAGAATGTTGCCTTTCTTTTTAAGAAAGTCTCCAAATTTTTCAATGATGAGATCCTCTGGTGGGTAGGAGCAAATACTAAAAGGGGAGGGAGGTCTGAAGCGAACGTTCTGGCGATCTTTTTTTCTTTGTTGAAACTCAAGGCCTTTTCTCCGTTTTTGCTTCAAATGAAATTGAATGTGTTTTGAACACCCCCACACCTGCTCTACAGTCAAATTGAGCTCTTCTAAGTTATCTATATTTTTTCTGAAGGGATAATGGGTGGCTAATGCCCAGGTTTCATAAGCATAATTATGATCGACGCAACCTTTAGCGGCGCAAAGAACTTCAAAAAGAACAGGCATGAGTCGATGATGGATAAATGCATAGTTACGCACAAATTTCATGATATTGCGTAAATGATAGCCTAGAAAGGGATTGCCGGTATTTTCGCGATAACGTTCAGCTGAAGCTTTATAAAGGTGATAGAGTAATTTCTGCCGATCCAGAAGCCCATCCTTTGAATGCTCGCGCCATAACTCATAAGAGGAAGAGATCCAACCATATTCTGCCATGACATTGCGGCATGACTCTTCTGTCAAAGTCGATACCCGGGCCATTTCTCTTTTTGTATGTTCCAAGGACTCAAAGGAGCTTTGAGAAGTAAGATTTAAAACCGTTGCCACATGATGAAATCCACCGATAAATAGGACTTTGTCGTAGCTCAACGACAGCTCCTTCAAACGACGAGCCATATGAAGTTCGCGCTTCTGATCGAGAGGATTTTTTCTTTCTCCAGCACCAGATTGTTCGTAAGCTTCATAATAAGCTTGCAAACCAATGTGTAAGATAGAATAGGGATCGGGAAGGAAATCTTGATGTAAGGGATAACCCTCCACATCTAAGTCAATGCAATAGCCAGCACGACGATGTTCTAAGGCACAGCGTAGCCCTTCAAAAGCTGCATCACAAGGTTCACACAAATAAATTTGATTTCCTGTCTGGACAATACTGATATCGGGCAGCCTTGACGCAGCATGTAAAAAAGCTTGCTGAGAAGTTTCTGGAAGTTCAACGGCTACGCAATCCGGTTGGATAGCATCGAAAAGAAGCTTGACATGCATGGCAAGCTCCATCGTGTAATGAAGGATTGGCAAGGCGTAGATGGGACCTTTTTTCAAAACAAAGAGGTTCATAATGTATGGATGGCAGCTTCTTCTCCTAATGTCATCACGATTGCTTGTCGCAAAATCGCCTCTTGGTTGGCCTTTCCGTTAAGAGTTTCCAACCGTTTAGCCGCATAACGAGCAATGTTGATTCCATCGCGCACAGTATAGGTTTCTTCTGCCAGATGAGCTTTTTGCAGAAAGTCAACTACATAATCCAAAATTTCTTCCTTAACAAAAGGAAGATTTTCTTTCAGAATTCTTTTTTCTTCATCTGCTTCAGGAAAGTCCAGGTAAATTTGTGGTTGGAGGCGACTATGGATATACTCTGGGACTTCAAAGGTGGAAGAGTCATCATTCATCGTGATACAGATGCGGAAATCAGGATGCGCGGTAATTTTAAGTCCAGCGACAATAGATTCAATGTAACGGCGTGCATCCAACAAGGGAGCTAAAGAGGCCCACGCTTTTTCGCTCATTCGGTTTCCTTCATCTAAAATGCAGACACCTCCACGAATCATTGCAGTGACCAAAGAAGAGGCAACATAGCGAATCCCGCCCTTCTCATCTACTACAGGCGTAATCAGAAGATCTTCGGGTCGCGTGTCCATTGTGCCTTGATAAATATAGACGTCCTTTTTCAATTTTTTTGCGGCTGCATAGGCTAGCGTCGTTTTACCCACCCCAGGTTTACCAATCAGCCTGGGGTTTAGGGGAATATCCTGTGGATCAATCACGAGCCAAGAGGCGAGCAACTGATCAAACACATCTTGTTGCCCCACCCAACGAAAGGGAAATTCATCAGGAAAGCCAAGGGCAATTTCCACTCCATCGATAGAGATACGGCTTTCATGCTGGCTTGGTGTATGACTCATCATTTTTTCTCCTTGCTTTATCAGACCCATAAAGGAGCCCTGCTTGCGATAAATTTGCACGCACATTAGGAAAAAGTGGCTCGAGCTCGTCTAGAAGTCGATCTACTTTTTTTCTCATAGAATTTTGTCCTACAGGACATTGGCAACTTGCTCTAGCAAAACCCTTTTCTTTTGCGAAATGGCGGATTTCTTTTTCAGGCACATAAATTAAGGGACGAATCAAAGTGACGCCATAATCAATCATCTCCAGCCTGGGCAAATTTCCAGCAAATTCCCCTTTGTGGAGAAGATTTAATAAAATTGTCTGGGCATTGTCATCGCGATGATGACCAAAAGCGATGATCGGAGCACCCACACTTTTAGCAGCGTCAAAAATCAAACCTCTTCGTTCACGCGAACAGGAGTAGCACTCCAGTGTTTCTCTTTTTTGCGTTGAGGTACGGACAAGAAAAGGAACGTCAAGTGTGTCGCAGATTGAACGCAGGTAATTTGCCTGTAAAGAAGCACCGCAGGAAAATTCACCGTCGATATGGATGGCATAAAGATCTAGAGCGGGGAATCCTCGTCCTAAAATCGCTTTGAGCATAAAAAGCAGGGTCAAGCTATCTTTGCCTCCACTCAAGGCTATAGCTAAACGTTCTGCACCTTCTAACATACGATATTCAAAAAGGGCTTTTCTAATCATGCTTTCGAGCTTTTTTCCGCGCTGATTCCATGGTGGAGAGGCAATGGGCTGAGCAATTTGCAACATAACGAAAAAAAGTATACTCTCATTGTCTTCACTGTGCAAATAGAAATGGACAACTTTCTTGAACTTTCGTTACAATTTGCATCAATTTAAAGTTTGTAGGCAAAGAATGACGAAAAAAGTTGGACGGAATGATCCCTGTCCTTGCGGCTCTGGGAAAAAGTATAAAAATTGCCACATGCTAATTGATCAGGAGACATCTTCTGCCAAATATACGGCGAGTGGCAAGAGAAAGTTCAAGGCAAAGGTTCTCTCACTTCAAGACAAAAGTTTATCTGTATTTAGTCGTTCTGCCACACTCCCTCAAGCGGCGCCAGCTCCTGATGTCATGGAAAAATTAAAATTCAGAATGACAAGTAACGATTTCCGTAAAAAGGAGAGCAAAAAAGAAGAGAAGCTGCCTTTTGATATTCCAACACCAGAGTCACCAGTAGAGACACCTCAAGAAAGGGAGCTCCATTTACCCAAACCGGGAGAAGAATTTAAATCGACGTCAGAAGACTTTCGTAAAAAGAAAGAATGACTTAAATAAGACGTCTTGCTATAACGATCAGCCTTGCTGATAGCGAGATAAAAAAAGCGTTTACAGAAGTAAACAAAATATATATATATCCGCTGGAGTAGCTCAACTGGTAGAGCATCCGACTTGTAATCGGACGGTTGAGGGTTCAAGTCCTTTCTCCAGCAACCCTTTTTTTGGGGGTGTCGCATAGTGGCCAATTGCATCGGACTGTAAATCCGACAGCTTCGGCTTACGGTAGTTCGAATCTACCCACCCCCACTCTTTTCATTTTCAGAACCTTACATCTTCAAGAAATTCTTTCTAGTCCAACGTTCACTTCGCAAAAGGGACGCTAGTGGGACAGCATTTCTCATCAGTTTTCAACACTTGTATTCTCTGAATCTCAAATTAAGCCTATGTGATTCCATGCGTTTGCGTCTGATTTTTTCGAGTTAGTGTCCCATAAGTGTCCCTATTTCAAAATTTCTAACGATTTTACAGAGATAAAATCTGTTAAAAGTCATGGGAATGGCAATCCGATGTTGTTTATTTTTGACGGATTTTGTATGGTGCTGTCCTTCTAAAAAAGGAGCTGGAATGGCAGTCATTGAAAAGAGAAAAACAGCAGATGGCATAATCCACTATCGGGTGAAGGTGCGCTTAAAAGGCCATCCACCTCAGACTTCAACTCATGAAACGCTGCGTGATGCCAAAAGATGGGCACAACAAACTGAAACAGCTATAAGGGAAGGGCGGCATTTCAAGACGACCGAGGCCAAAAAACATACAGCCGGTGAAATGCTCGATCGTTACATCCGTGACGTGCTGCCGCAGAAAAAAGAGAGCCATAGAAAACAAATTTTGCAGCTTCTTTGGTGGAAGGAACAGATAGGCGGCTATCTGCTTGCCGATATTACTCCAGCGTTAATCGCTGAACAGCGGGATCTATTGGCAAAGGGAACCACTTTTAAGGGCACCCAACGCTCTCCTTCCACTGTAGTGCGTTACTTGGCAGCACTTTCCCATGTCTTTTCAATTGCTGTTCGAGAATGGGGATGGCTTGAAGACTCACCAATGCGCAAAGTCTCTAAGCCTAAAGAACCACGTGGTCGTGTGAGATTTCTAGATGAACATGAATTAGATCGGCTATTACAGGCATGTAGGGAAAGCCACAATTCTTCTCTCTACACAGTCGTGATGTTGGCAGTGTCAACAGGGATGCGTCATGGAGAGCTAATCAATTTAACCTGGCCTGATGTTGATTTTAAACGTAAGAGAATCACCCTACATGAGACAAAAAATGGTGAACGTCGCTCAGTTCCTATTGCCGGACAAGCTTATAATCTACTCATCGAGCTGGAAAAAAAAAGACGTTTGGATACCAACCTCTTATTCCCTAAGCTCAGACCAAATAACCAGAGCCCAACTTTTCAAAAGGAGGAGTTGCAGAAGGTTCAAAAGGTGCAAAAGCCTATTCAATTAAGAAGCGCCTGGTTAACCGCTTTGAAAAAAGCGCAGATTGAAAATTTCCGTTTCCATGATTTGCGTCATTGTGCTGCCAGCTACTTGGCTATGAGCGGAGCATCTCTTGCTGAAATTGCTGAGATTTTAGGGCATAAGACACTCGCTATGGTTAAGCGCTACTCTCATTTGACTGAAACGCATAAGCATTCTGTTGTTGACCGTATGAATAAACACTTTATCAGTTAGGCAGAAAGCATGATCAACACAAGGCCCAAAATCGAAATTGACAGCAACCCACCATTTGCACCTGCATATTATCAAGGTAAATGGGTCGGAATACCTTTGTTTTTTAAGCCAGCCAGTCCAACATCTGAAGGTTTTGTTCCTTTAGGCATAACCTTTGAGCCTGTCAAACGGCGTAACAGTCAATTGGGCTGGGAGAGAATTATGAGCACCATAGAAGAATTTATCATTCCATGGTTCTTCCCAATAGATACTTTAAAAGAAATATGCCGTTTTAACGACATTCCTATGGAATGGGTGATGGGGTTATATGCTCCTGCAAAAAGCACTCTCAATCGGCAAAGGCGTGAAAAAAGACACTATTCTCCCATCAAACCCAATGAATATAGAAAATTTATTAAATGCTTAGAAAAGATAAATAAACAAAGTGCTGTTATTGCAAAGATCATTTGGTTTTTCAATAGGAATTTAAAACAGGGTGGAGACTTTGTAATACTTGAAGATGTGTTGAGATTAAAGGTAGAGGCACTCTCTCCTGTACAAGATTACCAACCTCATTGGATTGAACTGCAAAGGTGTGGGCTCAATGGCGTTCCCATGGTTCACTGGATTCGTCAGGATTTATGGGATCAGATGAATCGACAAATTTCAACTGATGCAGTCTATATTTTTCCCAATAGAAAAGGAGCTCCTTTATGTCCTTCGCACATCAATCGGCACTTCAGTATGGCCGGTCGATTGGCTGGAATTCAGCAGCCTATCACTTCACTTTCTCTCAGGACGAGCTTCAATAAAAAACAGATAGTGCCATGGGAAAATGAGGAGAAGAAAGAAATAGGGCACCTACAAGAGGTGACAATCGAGGAATGGGAGGTAATTTGTCAGCGCTTATCCTTAATGATCCAGAAAGCAGGAAGAAAATCCACACATTGCCCCAGATTACTCCTAAACGGGATTTTGCATCATTTGAGAATGGATTGTCCTTTTAGCAAGCTCCCAGGAGCCTTTCCATGGCAAGCTGTAGAGTCTCAGTATCGGCGTTGGCAAAAAAATGGGATGCTGAAAGAGATTTTGGACATGCGCAGAAAAGTGTGGGCTGAAAAATAATTCGACGGTGAAATTTCCATTTTTCTCATTTTAGGAGAGATGAAAGTGTACTTTTCTAATGGGCAAATTTTTATAGAAAGAATTGAATATTAAATGTTTGCGTTGAAATTTTTAGTATAGTATTTATGAGAGCATGTACATATGAAGTGTACTCACAACTTTTGGAGTGATTATGCCAATGGATGAATCCAATGAGTTTTTAACGATTAAAGATTTCTGTGAACGATACTCTTCGATAGTGACTTTAGGGAGCTTGAGATGGATTTTGTTCAATTCTGCTCAAAATGGAGCAGATTGTTTTGTACGACGTTTAGGCAAAAGAAAATTGTTGATCTCGCCTAAAAAATTTTTCACCTGGGTGGAATCAAATAAGCGAGGAGGTGAGGAATGAGTGCACTAGAGAGAAAAGAGGGAGCTGCTCCTTGGCCGGTCACAGCTCCCAACGCAAATAATGCGCATTCGATAACTCCTAGCATAAACAGTTATGAGAAAATCGACAACCCTGAAGCCTCGCTTTTTCTCAATCATTTGGCGGAAGGAGAACCTGTTACTTTTCAAACGTTTGATGATAAGAAGGGTCGATACGATTCTCAATTAGTTCGTGTTTTGCATGGGACACTGGATGAACATCTTCCTCATTTAAGGGAGTTAAATCAAGAGGGTGCCGGTATTTTTGTGACTGTGAACAAGACCGATTTACAGGGGAGAGCATCAAAAAACATCACAAAAGTACGAGCGATTTTTGTCGACTTAGATGGTGCCCCTTTAGAGCCTCTCTTTTCTTGTGAGATAGAGCCGCATATAATCGTGGAAACCAGCCCACAAAGATACCATGCCTATTGGTTAGTGGAAAGTGTGCAACTTGAAGATTTTTCAAGTATCCAGAAAGCGTTTATTGCCCGCTTCCAAAGCGATCCCTCTGTGCATGATCTGCCCAGAGTAATGAGATTACCGGGGTTTTTACACCAGAAAGGAGATCCATTTTTAGTTAAAATACACTCTACTTCTGGTATGCAACCTATTCCAGTTGAGAGCTTTTTAAAAAGTTTTAGTATCGATTTGAAAGCCACAAAAGTTATACCTGCTCCCAAACTAGGTGTTAATAATGACCCAATCCTAAAAGAATTAGAAAAGAGGGGCATGGTAAAACGCCCACTTCCTAATCGCCCAGGGAGTTGGGACATTCTGTGCCCTTTTTCCAGTGATCACACAACTGGCGAGGAGGGTACTGCTTATTTTGAAGCGCATACCAATGGTTATAAAGGAGCAGGTTTTAAGTGTTTGCATGCGCACTGCGTCGATAAGGGAATTGAAGAGCTTAAAAAATATTTAAACATTGCCATTGAAGATGCCTGGGATGAACCTATACCTCTAATTGAAGAGTTGCTACCGGTCACGCCATTGAATGCTGACATGTTGCCTAAAGCTCTACGGCCTTGGTTAGAAGATATAGCAGAGCGCATGCAAGTGCCACTCGATTTTCTTGCAGCTCCTGCGATGGTTATTCTTGGCTCTCTCATTGGTAGAAAGATTGGGATTTTTCCAAAAGCTCATGATGATTGGCTCGTAATACCTAATCTTTGGGGTGCAGTAGTGGGGAGACCAGCTTTTTTGAAATCTCCTTCTATTGCGGAAGTCATGAAGCCTTTAGATGAGCTGGCTGCGTTCGTAATTCAAGCACATGCTGCTGAGCAGGCTCATTATGAGCAACAACTTTTGTGGCATGAAGCCCAAAAGTCAGCGCGTAAGGATGCTTTAAAAAAAGTGGCCAAAAAAGCTGAACAGACAATGCCCTCCATGCCTATCTTAACAGAGCCAGTTGCCCCACATTTAAAACGATATAAAACTGAAGACAGCACTATCCAAAAAATGGGAGAGATATTGCAGTATAATCCTCAAGGCATTTTGGTACATCGAGATGAACTCACAGGTTGGTTTAAAGTATTAGACCAATATGGCCATGAGGGGGATCGTGCTTTTTATTTAGAATCTTGGAATGGCAGTGGAGCCTATACAATCGATCGAATTGGACGAGGCACTCTTCATGTGGAGGCGCTCTGTATCTCCATAATAGGAGGCATTCAGCCTGGGCCGTTGCAACAATATATTCACCAAGCGATTTCAGGTGGAGGAGGCGATGATGGGTTGTTACAGAGATTCCAATTACTTGTTTGGCCTGACCCTCTAAAAACTTGGAAAAATGTAGATAGGATTCCCAATCTTCAAGCAAAAGATCAAGCCAATCGGATATTTAAGAAGCTCGATGCTTTTGCACCTTTTGAACCTGGGTCCAATAGTGATTTTAAAACTTACACTCTCCGATTTTCATTAGAAGCCCAGCAACTTTTTGACAATTGGCGCTATCAACTTGAACACAGATTGCGCGACGGCTCGCTATCTCCTGCTTTTGAAAGTCATTTAGCTAAATATCGGTCACTCATGCCAAAGATCGCGCTTATTTGTTGCTTGATCGATACACCAGAAGAGAGCTTTCCTCCTAAAGAAGTAGGTGAGATGGCAGCCTTGCAGGCTATCCAATGGTGTGCCTATCTGGAAACACACGCAAAGCGCATGTATGCATCAGCGGAGGCACCAGGGATGGAATCAGCTAGAGCCTTATTAGAACGCATTCAAGCAGGTGATCTCAGTGATGGTTTTTCTATTCGAGAAGTCTATCATTCACGACATTGGTCCAAGCTTGACACTATGGAAAAAGTGACCACTGGAGTTAAAATTTTAGAAGAGTTTGGATGGGTCAGGTGCGAAAGTCTCAAAAGTGGCGGCCGCCCCTCTACAAGTGTCCGAATACATCCTCATTTAAGAAAAAAGAGGGATAATGAACAGTCAAATTGAACATGTACCTTCAAAAAAACTCCCTTTTCATCTTGAAACAGAGAAAAATGGAAAGCTCAAATGCATCTCCGATTCACCAGGTGATACAGCTTCATTGCTCAGTCATCTAAAAAGCTTAATGGGCACATCGAATGATGAGCTCACTCTTGAGATAATTGCTGCAGCAAGTGGAGGAATATCTTCAAACACGGATACAAAGCATCTTTTGACAGTTGCAGCTGAAGTTTTAGCTGAATGCCAGCCACAGGATTTACATGAGGCTAGACTTCAACTTCAGGCCCATAATCTTTTCTATCAAGGCATGTATTACTTAGATCAAGCCAAAAAGGCTGATAGAATGCCCTGGTCTGAGTTTTATATGAAAAGTGCCTTGAAGCTCATCAGACTTCACACTGAAACTGTGGAGGCCATCAATCGCTACAAACGTAAAGGTGAGTAGAAGGTGATTGTGCAGCATGTCCATGTTGAGCGAGGAGGGCAAGCCATTGTTGGCACGATTGAAACGGAGGGAGGGGGGTATCCAAAAAATGAGCGAGGTACCCATGAATAAGGAGTGTGGAGCTAAAGCAACAACCGATGGCCATCAGCTCTGCCGCCGAACCGCTATGGCTAATGGCAGATGTTATCTTCATGGGGGAAAGTCTACAGGAGCTAAAACGGAAGAGGGAAGGTACCGTCAAAAGATGGCATCATGGAAACATGGGATGCGATCAAAAGAGGTGGTTGAGGAAAATAAATGTTTGAACCAGAAGCTAAAAATATTTCATAAAAATTTATTTTTGTAAAATTTTTCAGTGAAAAATTTCTTCTAAGAAATTATATACCAATTGATTGGAGCGTTTAGCCGAAACAGGATTATAAAGAATGCCTGCCTCAAAATCATTTGCGCTTGGTGTAGCAAAGGCATGCATGCTTTGTCCAAAGAGATGTGCTTGCCAGTCAACATGTGCATCTTCCATTTCCTTTGCAAAATCGGTAAATTCTTTAAGAGGAACAATAGGGTCACTATATCCGTGCAGTATAAGAATCTTCGCTTTAATGGGTTGGATGAGATGAGGAGGTGGCGGCTGAAAATGACCATAAATACTGATAGCTCCCTTGATATCGGCGCCACTTCGCGCCAGGTCAAGGGCACAGATGCCACCAAAACCAAATCCCAAAACGGCAATCCTCTCTACATCCACATAAGGAAGCTCGCTGACCACTTGCCACGCCTTGACAACACGATCTTGTAATAGTTGTCTATCATTAACAAGAGGTTGTTTTAAGGCGGCATTCTGTTCTTTCGATCGGCCCAAAATTCCTTTGCCATACATATCCAGAGCAAAACCGACATATCCCCACTTTGCAATCATTTGAGCTTTTTCACAAATAAAGTCATCTCGACCGCCCCAAGCATGACACAGGATGACAGCGGGCTGTCTTTTTTGATCTTGATAGGCTAAAAAACCCTCAAAATGAGTCTTGTCATTTGCATAAGAGATACATTCTGTTTGTATCTTAAAGCCTATAGATTCGCTTGGCATTTCCATAAAACAATTTTTGTTGATCAAGCTTTGAATACGCAGCAAGAGATTTTTTAATAATTTGGAAAATGTTATCAAACGAGATATAAACACTATCTGGTGGGCAGTTGCTGCCAACCATACATCTGTCAACGCCAAAAAGCTTGATGGCTTCTTGAATATAAGATGAGATTGCCTCTGCATCTTTATTCTGGAAAATCCAACCAATGCAGGAAATCTTAATAAATACATTTGGGTATTGTGCAAGTAAGCCAAGTCGATTTTTCCATTCACTGAGATAGGCGAAATCAGATTTGACTGGCCATCCTAAGTGCTGCAAAATGATCGGGATATCATCGAAAGTGCGGGCAATTGTGCATGCATCTGGAATTTGAGTATCAAAGATTTGCATCTCGAATGGAAGATTATACCTTGATAGCAAAGCGTATCCTTTTTGCCATGCTTTATCTCTCATATAATCATCACGATCAGCTCCAAAGCACCCTGCAACATAATTGAGCGGCATGCGAATGCTGCGAAGGTTTGGATATTGTGAGTGCTCCCTTAGTATTTTTTCAGCGTCTGTAGAGTCCAGTTTTACAAAGGCTGCAATCCCTTGCGGGCCTCCATACCGATCCGCTTGTTCTTGTACCCATTTGGTCTCCAGCACAGGATTTTGAGGAAATCCTCCGCATTCAATATATACCATTTGTGAAATGGGTTGATTTTGAGCCATTTTGAGATAGTCTGGCATAAAGAAGTTATAATTAAGCGCACCATCGGCTAAGAGAGGTAGCCACTCATAGCCATTTGCTGTATCCCAAATGTGCATATGTGTATCAATCATTTGACCTTGGTAGACTTGTTCTTCTATCGGCATAAGCTTTTTTTTGTGCGTTTGAGGGTGGAATTCTCAGCAATATTTCTTTTGCACCTGGTGCTAACCTAGACTACAGCTTGATGGACAATCTATGCAATTGTTCTGATTGAGATTACCAGTCTTTAGTCATAGTCGATCTCGTTCTCTGCGCTTAAGTCCACAAATGATTACGGATTTTAACCAGTCGAATCAACATAGCCGTATCTTCGTCTTCTTGTTCCTTTTCAATTCTGTGGCATATTTCAAGGATCTCATGGGAACGGTTCCTATTGGAGTCGTCAGAGCTAAGATTAGGCCAAAAAGACTCATCACCCGCTTCTTCGGCTATTTGACGATGCTCTTCACAGTAACTACTCCAACCACTTGCATCCATTGGATCAGGGCGTTTAGGTCGCTCCTCCTTCCACCATTTATAGATTAGGGTTATCTCTTGGGCTGCTAAGGCTTGTGCAGTAGGTTTGCCGAAATCAGGATCATCTTTGTCTACCCACTCTTCATCATGCTTAAGGTTTGCAGCCCATTCAAGATGTGCTAATCCTGCTTCTGGACTTCGCCACCGCTCTAAATGAAAACGTTTACCATATCTACCTGAATTGCGTTTTTCATCTGCAGATAGGACATGACGCCATGCTTGATCGATCTCAACAAAATTAACCAATTCATCGAAAAGAGCGTGAAGCATGCGCGTGTCAAAATCGTACCATTGGCCACGCTTTAGATTAGAGGTGAGTGCATGGGTTTTTACAATCCATCGATTATCAAGATGGTAACGGATACTATTTATAAGATCGACAGGCCAGCATACAAAGTTTTGTAGACAATCTAATCCCTCTTCTGCCAACCAGTAGCGCCATTTCTTGGTCTTAGCAGCTTTTGTCCAGGCGCGCCACTCTTCCGAGGTACCTGCTTTCAGCTTTGGGGTTCCTCGCAGCCAATCAGCAAATTTTGTACATGACCAATAATTGCGTCTCATAACCTGAATTTCTACAATTTAGTGCTTTATTATTGCCCTAAACAGGGGTTTCGCCAACTGCTAAAAAATCCCCATGGGGATTTTCACGAAGGCTTATGTACTCCAAGCGCCATTGATCAACTTTTCGGATATCAGCAAGAGAAAAATGGGTATCTGCAACGGCCTCACAGCTTTCTAAAATAAGTTCAGTTGCATGACTTGGAGAACCAAAAGTTTCATAGAATAGTTTTTGTATATTTACAGCGCATTCTTCAGCAACCTTTCTACCAGCCGGTCCACCAATACTGTCATAAACAATCGATATGCGTAAAAAATAAGGTTGTTCAGGGGGAAGATCCATTGTACGTTCTTTTCCTAGATCGAAAAAGATACCTACCAACTGTGAATTGGCCGGTGCTAGTATACGAGATAACTTTTTTTCCAGATTTTTGTCTTTTTTCAATCTAGCTTCAAAAGCATTTGGAAATGCAGGCCGGCCATAACGAGCTGAAAGCCATTGTTTAAGTATTCGTTTTTCTTCACAGGAAAGGATGAGATTCATGTCGCGTATTGCTGTTTGCACAAACTCTGTTTTTGCAATACACCGTCGTCTGGGGTGGGTCAATTCGATAACAGCAAATTTTGATGAACTGCTGATTTGGTATGTCATATGCAAACGGCGAATATGACGCGCATGGGTGAAATTCGAATCGGCATCAGTAATCCTTAAACCCACAATAACCTCAACGAATTCTTCGTTTTCATTGGGCAAATCACAGTCATGCGAGATAATAATGGCGTGAGTATCTGGACTTTTTTCAGATGGGCAAAGAGTGGAAAAACTTTCCTGAGTGATAATACTTCCTTGTCGCCATTCGGTATCGCGCGAGATCATGCAGCATCCTATGAATTTTCTTCTTGATAAGCAGGGATCGATATGGAAGCTTTCCAGTCGTTTGTAGATTCAGCGTTCGACTGGCTGAGTCCAGATCGCACGTAAGATGCTTCTACTATCTTTGCTTCTGAAATGAGAGCTTGGACTGCTTTTTCATATGGTTTTCCAGATTTTAGTAGATCAAATAACGATTGACCTTCAAAAGCTTTCATATTAAGTAAGGCTCCGGCTCTTTGTATGCCGGCTTCTTTAAATGCATCTGCAATTTTACTAAGCATGGTGATGCGGATAACTCTATCATGTTCTGGAACAGACTCTTGTGCTAACCATTTATAGATTGCTTGTCGAGATACTTCAAATAAAATAGCTAGCTCGCTAATAGGGGGGTTAAGCACAGCGCGAATATTATCGAGATGCTCAATTGGTGTTCGGACGTCCACATCAGGAAGGTTTTTTTCATCTTTTTCAGGAATAAATTGAACACGTGGCTCAAGATAGTGCTGCCATTTTTTTGCTTCCTCTTGAGCATAAATACTACCTGTACCTGTTAAGATTAATCCGGCTGATAGTGTATTAAGCATACTTAAGATTCCTCCATAAATAATTCAATCGGTTAAGCCCAAGCTGATTTGGCGAAGTCTGTGATGGTAGCAAAAAAAGCTCTTTTAATTCCCGCATGTAGAGAACACAGTAAAGTCTCTGCCTGTTTTATATTCAGTGGCACCTGTTTTTCAATAAAATGATCTATGTCTATCACAGCGTGGGGAATATTCTCTGTAACTACGAACCGTTCCATGCGCAATAAATTATTAGGCAGCATATCTGCAGGGTAGTCTAGTGGACCAGATTTATAATGCACACGATTGACTAAGTTGCCCTTAGATGATGGTGCGACTTCAGTATCAAATACTGATTCACTAAGAGAATAACGCATTGCAATGTCTAAAGTTATGCCATGCAATCCTGTAACCAAATATTGATTTACCATCTCGCCTTTTTTTGGTAGCACGGCGTTCAGATATCGCAAGCCCAATCGACTCAAATGCTCTAGTTTGACAATATTATGGACAATTTCTAAACCTGATAAAAATTCATTAAAAAATTGATTGTGAGTTTCATAGTGCGTAGTATGGAAGGCCAAGGATGATTGGCCTAAGCTAAATCCAGCGCTTTGATTCGCTTTTGTAAATTGCCAAATGGGTAATTCAACAAATTCGGCCTTTGTGGAAGAGGATGAAGATGATTGAAAGCGTAGTTGGGTAATTTTTTGCGCTTCGAAAAGCGTATAGCCATTAAGACGCAATTTATCTTGGATTTCATTAATATACTTAGCTATAGCAGCGACGGGATTAAACTGGGCTTGGGTTAAGGTATAATAAACTGGCGCATTAAGCATTTTTTCACTCATCTGACCTCAAAGCATTCCTTCTTCTCCGTTAGTTTACAGTCTGGTTGACATACAAAGCAAGAGCAAATCCAAGTTTAAAATGAAAGAAAATATATTCATATGAACCTTTTGAACCCTTAATGATCTGCCTTTTCAAAATAATCCATTGGTTTGGCACATTGGCTCAAGCCAAATATTATCAAACAGTGTAGTCGGAGTAATAAAGTCAGTAATATCCCCAATGACTTAGCGGCTGAGGTCGACCTTGAAAAAAAAACTAGATGTGCATAGGATAGTTTTTTTTATTTAGCTAAGGAGCTTGTAGAATGCGGTGCATTATAGCATTTCTTTTGGCGCCATTAATTTGTTTTGCAAATCCTGCTCCTTTTGGATTAGCGGTAGGGGAAATGACGCTCAAAGAATTTAAAGAAAAATATCAATCTCAGTGTGAGGGTATTAATAAGTGGAGTCTTGGCCAAATGTTTAGCCTTTCACCAAAAAGTATTAATTTTGAAGGTTTAAAGAGTGTAGATGTTATTTTTGACCATAATGAAATTTTGGTTGCCGTATTAACACGACTAAATAAGCAAAAGTTTGATTCAGTATTCAACATGCTAGAGAGTAAATACAAGTTAATCGATAAGACAATTCCATTTGTAGGTACTAAATCAGCTTGTTTTTCTGAAGGCGATGTGCAGATAGATTTGGACGCAGAACATCTAAGTGCGGAAATGAACATGAATTATATTACAAAAAAATTTATGCACTCCTATAAAAATCAAAGTGCTGAAGTAGCGAAAAGAGCACGTCTAGTTGAAGCATCACAACTGTAGTTGATCGTGAATAATACCTTGATATACAGAGATTTGTTGCCTTTTACCTTGAATCTGTTTGTTGCTTTCCCGCTTTTGTGGATAAATTCACAGTCCAATCATGCATGCTGTTGCCTAATCTCCATTTTTAACCCACACTTGACATATGTCAAACAAAAACAGAAAGTCACCTCCATCATGATAACAAATCAGGCGGTCAGAGAGGGACTTCGGGAAAAGAAGATATTTTGGATACAGTTATCCATTTGCAAAAATTAAAAGATGCAACATTCTCTGGGGCTGCCTTCAGCACAAAATTTACCAAGAATAGGGGATTCTGCCCTTCCCCTGAGTTAGCTCCTTCCATGAAGCTTGTAAGCACAAGCGAGGGTAAACAAGAATGGTACCCTGTTGTAACTAGTGAAGAAGAGAAAAGGCAATTGGCGTTTGAGATGCATCAAGCTGGAAAATCATATCGTGATATTGAAAAGCACTTGGGAATAGGTAAATCAACTGTGAGTCGATGGATGCAAAATACCTAAGTTGTCCCACCGTCCCACCCTAAAGGGTGTGGGACAGCGGGACACCTCAGTGATTTTTGCATAAGTTCATAAAAAAGGAGAGGACATGTCAAAAAAGCGAGGACGGCCAGAAAAAGAAATCGATGCAGACCTTGTACGCACACTGGCGAGCTATGATTGTAGTTATGATGAGATAGCCGCTGCTTGCGAATGCGACTCCTCTACTTTGACTCGGCGGTTTAAAGCGGTCATTGATGAAGGACAGCAAATGGGTGCCTGTTCCTTAAAACGAAGTATTTTTGTGAATGCAACGCGCCGCAACAATATCTCAGCTCAAATTTTCCTGATGAAGGCTTGATGTGGCTATTCAGATAAGCACCAGCTTGAAATGGCTCAATTGCCTGAGATTAAAATTGTCCACTACAATGATATTCCTCCAAAGCCGTGGACAGATGAGCATGCGATAAAGTAGTATACACTTATTCTTATATGCTGACTATTTTATCGGATTTAGAAGATTTAAATTGCTAATTGCCAGGTAGATAAATTTTCGATAAAGAAAACTTACCCAAAAACGATAATTTGGTTTACACTTATAAATAAATGTAAGCCTTATTATCGACATCATCATGAGCCACTCTAAACGTATACAAAATGCTCTTGAGCTTTTCAAAGAACATAAAGGAATTTTGAAAACAGCACAGGCTATACGCCTTGGAATTCACCCTGAAGTTATCTACCAGATGCAGTCGGAAGGGTTAATTGAGCGGCTTGCTCGAGGGTTATATCGTCTTGCCGATTTGCCCCCTTTTGACAATGCCGACCTTACTACAGTGGCTTTGGCTATTCCAAAAGGAGTTATCTGCCTGATTTCGGCTTTGAGTTATTACGACCTCACATCACAAATTCCCAGACAGGTGGATATAGCATGCAAAAGAGGCTCAAAACGACCCTCCTTAGAATATCCTCCCATCCGTGTTTTTTATTTCTCTGGAAGGGCTTTTGATTTTGGCATTCAAGAGTACCAACTCGACGGTGTGTCAGTGCATATATACTCTCCAGAAAAAACTCTGGCGGATTGCTTTAAGTATAGAAATCGGGTTGGGCTTGATGTGGCAGTTGAAGCGCTTAAAACCTATTGGAATGAGAAGAGGGGAAATGTAGATAAACTAATGGAAAGCGCGCGCGCGTGCCGCGTAGAGAAAATCATGAGACCCTATATTGAGGGGATTATTCATGTCTGATGCTCTTGAAATCCGCAAGCAATTGATTAGAGTAGCAAAAGAAGCTAAGCGCCCTTCTCAAGAAATTCTACAATACTATGCTATGGAGCGTTTTCTCTATCGGCTATCTGTATCCGATTACAGCAACCGATTTATTCTCAAAGGCGGCTTACTTTTTACAGCGTGGAGTTTTAATGATTTTCGAGTGACGCAAGATATTGACCTTTTAGGCATGACTCATAATCACCCAGACAATATTGCTCAAATCTGCGGAGAACTCTGCTCTCTTGACACCCAAGATGGAGTTGTATTTGACGCTGCTACCATCGTTACCTCAGTTATCAGACCGGAAAATGATTACCAGGGAGTGCAAGTCAAGTTTAAAGGAGTGCTTGGTCCTACCAAGCTGCATATGCGCGTGGATATTGGTTTTGCCGATGCTGTTTATCCAAAGCCCACTTCATTTGTATTTCCGACTATTCTGGAGCTGTCTGCGCCACGGCTTTTGGGATATACTCAAGAGAGCGTTATTGCAGAAAAAGTGGATGCCATGCTCCAACTTGGGGAGTTAAATAGTCGCATGAAAGATTTCTACGACGTCTGGTACTTGGCTCACCGCATCTCTTTTAAGATGAGCATACTCACAGAAGCGCTCAAAGCCACCCTAACGATAAGAAAAACTGAGGTACCCGAAAGGCCACATATTTTTGAACCAAGCTTTTGGACGAACTCCATCAAGCAGGAACAGTGGAGAAATTTCTGTCGACAGAACCGTTTTGAGGGAATGCCTGAGTTTCCTCAATTAATGGGACAATTGGAAATGTTTTTGAAGCCAGTCCTCATGACAATATCCAGAAAAGAAAAAAAGGAAACACAATGGATTTCGGAGTCATTTCTTTGGGAATGAAAATCCCAAGATTGATGTAGGGTGCTACGATTCTATATTGTTTTTGTCTTGTTCAGCCTTTTCTTGTTTTCGCCATTCAGGAAAAACATCATCAGCTTTTTCCTTAGACATAAAGCCATTTAAAAGAGTATGGCTACCAAACTTTCTGACCAAACAAGCAAAGAGAAAGCTAGCGATTAAAGCAAGTATAGTCCAAATAAACCCCATAATTCCTACCCTCGTTGATGATTTTCTATTTCTTTTGCAAGAGCAGCTTCAAGATAGGCATTTGTGCCCTTCAAAGCGGTCAATAGCTTCTGACCCCATGTGAAATATCCTTCGATTTTTTCAGCATTCCAAGAAGGTGGTGGGGCACGCAGGTCAACAATGTTTGCTAACCTGTCAGCTAGCTTAACGAGGCGCGCGTCTTGAGACATGAGGGGAACATGGTCTATCTGACGTTGCTTATTTTCATCTGTAGCCAAATTAGGGTCATTGGTCACTTCTTTAATCGTCTCACAAACTCTACTTCCAAAAAATTTTTGGATTTCATTCTCAGTAGCTGAGGTATCTTCAAGAGTGTCATGAAGTATGGCTGAGATTAAAATATTCGGGTTACGAATATGACCTATTTCCCAAAGATTATTGCAAACCTGCAAAGGATGAATGATGTAAGGGGTGGCTTCAGCATCTTTTCGAGTCTGTCCATGGTGCTTTTCAGCCCCATAAATAATGGCGAGAATCAACCTTTCAGTATCAAAATTTGGGTTTTCGTTTCCTTTGTAATTTTGCCATTCATCTAATAAATGCAATGTAAGAGAACGAATTTTTGGATTATCTGGCAAAGTTTCAAATAGCGTCTCCATAAAATATGCTTTAGGCAAATGCTGCTCGAAAACAATTGAAGTTTGCGAAGCTATACCTGGAAGGATGAAATTTAGAGAGCATATCAATGCCCCTAAAAATATTTTTTTGGGGTTCATATCACTCATTTATAGAAGTTTAAGATTCTATAGTATGCTTAATGTGAGAGTTTTGTGCAATTTGCAATAAAAGTTTTATGTTAAAAAATTTGATTGTCTTTTCAAAGTTGAATTTCTTGAAATCATGTCACTCTTATGTCACTATGTCTCGCAGCTTATGACAATAAGTAGCAAATGTCGACAAGAAATTGATTGAACGTAAGTTGCTAAATTAGTCGTTGTTGGATATTGCGAGTTGTTGTAGGGGAGTGGAGGGCGCGGACTGTAAATCCGACAGCTTCGGCTTACGGTAGTTCGAATCTACCCACCCCCACTCTTTTCATTTTCAGAACCTTAGACATTCAAGAAAATCTTGCTAGCCCAGTTGCCACTTCGCAAAAGGGACGCTAGTGTGACAGTATTACTCATCAATTTTCAATACTTTACTCTCTACTCTTCAAATTAGTCTTATATTTTTCCATCGCCTTTCATCTGATTTTTTCGATTTAGTGTCCCATGAGTGTCCCTAATTCAACATTTCTAGGAGTTTTACAGAGATAAATCGATGCCCAATGGCTTTTTTTCAGTTTCTGTAAAAACGGTTCAATATCCTCTTCTTTTCTTCCCTCGATAGCATGAATGATTCTTCCTGTTCTCAAATCGGAGATAACGGTCATATATTTGTGCCCTTTCCGTATGCTGAACTCATCGATTGAGACATACTCTACGTCTTCTAAAGGGATATCATCGTATTTTTTCTCTAATGCCTCTTTGTGAAGCTCTTTGACAGCATCCCATCCTAAATCGACGTGGTTTGCCACACCTTTGATTGTACCGAATTTCAATAGGTCCAAAACGTAGCGTATAAAAGACCGTGTCATCCTTTTCATGCCAGGCATAAATGGCAATACTGGCCAATAAAGATGATGACAGTTGTGGCATTCCACTCGATGCAAAGTCAAATCCAAAAAGCTCTTCTTACTGCCAAAGGGGGGGTAAATGAAATCTTCTAACTCTCTTACCTCTAAAAATACCTTGATGATGTCTGCAATTTGGACAGTAGATGCTGTTATGGGTCATCTCCGCTGCTATCACTACTTGTAGATTTATGGGTAACCCCAGCGATCCCATAGGCATGATATAATAAAGAAGTCGTCATCTTTTTCCTCGTGTTTAGATGGACTACTTCTTAACAAGCAAGATTCATGCTTCTAGGACGAAATTTCTGGATGAACCAAAAAATATTCATAATTAATAGGTATTAATTTTTTAATTTATAAAAAATTAATAATTTGCCTGTATAATTATGATGTGAAAAGGATATTAATATGAGTGTTCATCTAGAGGGAAATCCAGACAGTCAATCCATTAGTCGGGAGAGGGTGCCCCTATTGAATCCTACAAGGCTCAAGGTTGCAGGATTTGTAATGGGCTTTCTACTTGTAGGTCTGGCTGTTACATTCCATTGCGTTCATATTAATGCGATAGCAGTTTACTCTACTGGGTCTATAGGTGGTGCCTTAGTTATTGGAATGGCAATTTGGACGGTAGTCGATCGTATTAGACAATCAAAAGAAGATGCAGAAAATCTTAGATATCAAAGGAATCAAGAAGAGCGAGACTGGCTTGAAAAAGCTTGGGCAGGCAATACAGATGAAATTGGAAAAGGAATTGATGAAGGACGTGTAACAGCTAGTTTAAATACAATGCTGAAATGTGCAGCTGAAAATGGGCGCGTAGAAACAGTAAAACTTCTTATTGATAAAGGGGCTGATCCTACAATAGATAATAAGGGCGGTTATACTGCCTTGCATAAGGCTATTCTATCGGATGAAGGTTTTGATCAAGGTTTCGAGGTAGTACAGGTGCTTCTAGAAAAATTTCCAGGTTTAGTTAATCAAAAGGGGAGTGCGTTGCCTAGCTCGACTTCTTTATCACCTCTTCATCTTGCTTGCATGTGTCCTGGGTCATTACATAACGCAAAACAACGTACAGATGCCGAATTGATTCAACTTTTATTGAATAATGGAGCTGATATTCATGCTATAGATGATGAAGGTAATACACCTTTACATATAGCTGCTGGTGGTACAGGTTTGACAGTGCTCTCCCCAGATATTAATGTAATAGAAGTGCTCGTAAAAGCGGGAAAAGAAGAGAGCCTAAATGCTGAAAATAATGCTGGCGAGACAGCTGTTCAAATCGCGCAAAAAGATCATGCTAAATGGTTTAAGCAGAATCAAACCAGGTTCCAGCAAATTTTAAACTCTATTCATCAATAGTCTCAAAAAAAAAGATAAATCACGCCCTCTTGTGTATCTCTAAATCATGTCCAAAGATAACCGCGAATTTTTATCAGACGAATTAACATTTGAACATATTCTCAATAGTTGCTGTAAGGCTTGGAATGAGTTCACTTCAACGGTTGGTGCCGTACGTCAATTGTGTACACGAGAATGGGCTAAAAATTAAACGTTATTTTTGATAAATGGTATAACTGTGGAGATGGAAAATCCACAGTTTATATACAAATGTGAACTTTTGTACCTTTTGCGCCTCTGCAATCGTGCTTTTTCAAGTATTTCAATGTAACCTAGGCTACTGCTTGATGGACAATCTTTGCAATTGTCCTGATTGTAGGGTTACCAGTTTTTGATAATGCCTTTTGAACAGTAGTTCGAGACAGTAAAGTTTCGTGAGCTACTTGAGTACGATTGACCTGTAAATAAGCATCGAGAATTTCCAAAAAGGCGCCAGCATCATTATCTTCCAAACTCTGTAAAAGAGCTTCGGCTATTTTTTTATGAGATTTGAAATATGAGATTTGAAAAAGGCCTGAGGGCGATGTGAGATAGAATGGTTTTCCCTTTTATTTTTTAAGATTGGCATATTTTCCAAGCAAAACAGTTGCCTTTTTAATGTTCCTTTTCTGGTCATTTTTCTTACCTCCAATTAATAATTTTATAGCATTGATATCTTCTCGATAAAAATAAACACGCCATCCATTTTTCCATTTTAACTCTGCCATTGCATATCCTGTCCCTTCTATGGGAGAGCAATCTCCAAAATGGTCATAAGCTTGTATCCTATTGAGGCGTCCTTCTATTTGAGCTTGTTCTTTAGTGTAAAGATGAGAGCCACTCATCAAATTCTTCGACTTGGGAAGAAGAAAGAAAAATTAATCTCGCTCAGGTTGCGGAAAAAGCAGCATCCAGCCTTTATTGAAATAGGCACTTTTAACTGTACTTAATCCATTTTTGCCATTGTCAACACCCGTTGTGGCTATCTGGTTGCCTTCATTGTCTAAAACAATATAGTAAAGTCCACTTTCACGGTTGATTTTGTGAGGATCAGCAATGAAAAGAATTGTTTCATCTAAAGCGGTGACGCGTATGCCTACAATAGTCATTGCAAAAGTGACGTCATCTGCCATGACGGGTGTTGCATACCGGTTAAAATGTGCAACCAGCTTATCTCTTAACGCTGGAAAACCATTAATTTTTTCACACCATTCAGTGGGTGTTTTAGAAGTACCACTTTCTTTGTTATATAAGATCAATTGATTGGGTATTCCTTCATCATCCAAATATCTTTTGCCGTATCCAGGTTCAGCCCATTCTTTTTGGGATTTGGAATCAAGGCGATATTTAACGTATAACTCTTTAAATTTAGGGAAGAGATTGACTGCGCTGGCACAAATCTGAATACAACGCCAAGCACAACCCCATTCGTAATCTTTAACATCATCACAATCATAGTAAAAGAAGGAAGCGTCTAATGCGTAAGCATATGCCTTGTCTTCACCTTTTTTGTAGGTGCGAAAATGTTCGAGTTCCTGATTTCCAATTGTTTTTTCTGTTATTGGGATGTCAGAGCGTATTTTTTGAGTTTTGATTCGATTACTATTGTCATCCTTATGGGCAATTTTAGTTGTTATATTAGATGTACCTACTTCTTTAACTGCTTTGTGGCGAAAATATACTACTAGGCCAATAACAACTGTGATGACCCCACCACTAATTACGACAACTCCTGCGACGTATCCCCAGGTTCCGCACGAACTAATAGCATTAACTCCATGAGGCAATACTTGAACTGCCGCTAAAACAATAAAAATTCCAGCCACAGCTATGCTTGTTCCAATAGCGACTGGAATGATTAATGCACGTAAATTTGAACCTGCCTCTTTGACTTGTGAATCCGCTGCTTGGCTGTCATCAACAAAAAACCCAGAGGTTTGTAGATATGAGTTTTCCATTCCTTATCTCTAAAATTCTTAAATATTATAGCATTCGGATAAATAATCGATTAAGATAATTTTAAGTAAAAATTTTAAATCGTCTGAAAATGATAAAATCGTCTATACTTAATACAAGCTATAGACGGTATTATCGGAATGGAGTCAAAATCTCTGACAGCCATACAAAAAGCAACTCTAAAATTTAAAGAAAACAACGGTATTCTACATACTTCTGAAGCGATTCGTCTTGGCATTCACCCAGCAATTCTCTATAAAATGCGAGATGAGCGTCTTATAGAACCTCTTTCTAGGGGAGTATATCGCTTAACTGAACTACCCGCGCTAGACAATCGGGATTTGGTTGCAACCGCAGTGGCAATTCCACATGCTGTCATTTGCCTTATATCTGCCCTATCATTTCATGCGCTTACCAGTCAGATTCCAAGAAAGATTGATATTGCATGCAAAAGTAGTTCCAGACGCCCTGTATTGAAATATCTGCCCATCAGAGTTTTTTGGTTTTCGTCAGTGTCATTTGAATCCGGGATTGAAGAGCACAAAATTGATGGCATCACTCTGCATGTCTATTGCGTGGAAAAAACACTTGCTGATTGTTTCAAATATCGCAAGCGAATTGGGATGGATGTTTTTATTGAAGCGTTAAAAACCTTCTGGATAGAGAAAAGGGGAAGTGTCGATAAACTGATGGAATACGCAGCTATATGCCGCGTCAGTAGACTAATACGACCTTATGTTGAAAGTGTGATCCATGGCTAACACCAATGCATTTGAAATTAGAAAAAAGTTACTAAAGGTAGCTCAGGGTTGAGGATTGTATGACTGCTAATGTTTCTCTTGAAAAGCGTATTGTGGATATAGAGCAAAAAATATTAAAAGTGTTTGTTGAAGGTGCTTGGTTGGAAGTAAATGAAGGAACACAATTAGGTAAGGGCATTTTATTTTTCAATCCTGTGGATGTGATTTAAATTTTGAACCTGGGAAGGTAATTCTCCGAGTAATGAAGTTTGTCCATGTTGTGGAATTCAATATGGATATGATGATGCTGCAGGTGGAAATATCAACAAACGTAACTTAATTTACAAAGCATGGAGAGAAAATTAGATTAAAGAGGGCATGCCCTGGAAGAGTAAGGGAATGCAACCGCTAAATAACTGGGATCCTACAGAGCAATTGAAAGCATGTGAAAAATAGCGTAGTATTGGTAACCAGAAAACCCATCTTTTGTCAAATCAGCAATGGCTAGACTGACTAAAAGGCAGTTGATGCGCAGTAACGTTAATTCTCGGAATTGGTATTAGCTTTCAGTCTCAAAATTTAAATCTTTAAAAAGCCTATACTGGCGATCGGTAAACGTGGTTTCGCCAACGCTACAAACAGAGCTCTCTATTCTGCTAACGAATGGAGCATTGGATTTTGCCTTAGCAAACTTCTGTTGGGCAATATCATCATTCCAGTTTACATCTGTCTTTTTTGCAATGTCGCGAATGCGGTCTTTGATTTGATAGTTTCTTTGTTCAGCATTATCTCTTGTCCCATCTGTTATTCCAAACGTTCCATTTTTTCCTTTTTCTACTGTATAATCTCCTGAAATGTTAATAATTTCCTTACACTTGTCGAAAATCTCACACATTAAATTGAGCCATGACTTGGCCTGATCTTTAGATTCTTGAGAAGATACTGATAACTCAAAACGGAATACGCAGCCTGTTCCTATGTTTTCTTTCATGCATTTGATCACGTGTTGAACAACTTGCACAACTTCATCTTGAGAATATTGCAGTAAATTTCTCTCTTCTATTTCCAGTAGGATTTGAAAACGTAAAATCTTGAGGATAGATGGTGAATTTGGTAATTTGCAGTTTGTTGCACCATTTAATTCCATAATCTTAATCAAAGGCAAGAGAGAAGAAAAAGGATCAATCTTATTCGTTTCAACGGATGGACTTTCACTTAATTTCTTAGGTTGAGCGATGGTTGGCTCAGGAGTTGTGTGGACGGGTTTTTCTGTTCTCAAAGTTTTGAGTTTATAAGCTCCAAATCCAAGGAGGCCTCCACCGATTCCTATTGCTCCCGTTGTTAAGGTCCATAGGCTCCAAAAATGAGGGGTATGACCGATTGTGCCGATAGCATGGCTAAGTGAGGTAGGTAAAGAAATCCATCCATAGGATTGCAATAACCCAAGAAGTCCAACACTTCCAATGCCTATGATCAATGTCCCTACAGAAATAGCGACAATATACCACTTTTTTGTACTCAGGCTGTGTGCTTTTTCTATTCTTTGCTCCGCCATTTTGACGGGATTTATCCGATCTTCCCCATTAGAAACCAAAGATCCATTTTCTTCACCAATTCGAGGCATTTTGTCTTCCTAATTTAAAATATTTTATACTTGAGTATTTTACTAAAAAAACATTAAGTTTGTATAAATCCAGATTATAAAATCAGGAAACAGAGAACAATAAAGCTGTTATATGTTATTAATGTAACTTTCACAGTTATCTCGAGTGATGACATTTTCGGACTATTTTTTTGTTAAGAAAAATTAAAGAAATAAAAGTCGACAGTTTTTTATGGATTAGGGTTAAATGTGCATTTTTTTCGACGATAATCTAAACTTTTTTCACTTTAAAATTTTGTGACTCATGCATAAAACAAGCAATTTAAAAGAAGGCATGGAAGTTCTGCTCGAAAAATCTCAGAGGCAAGAGGCGGTTGCTATAAGAGAAATTCTAGAGATTTTGTCGGGGAATGGGCGTGTATTGATTCTGATTTTCTTAAGTCTGCCTTTTTGTCAGCCTTTGCAGATTCCAGGATTATCAATACCATTTGGTTTAGCAGTAACATTCATTGGCTTGCGCATGGCATTCGGCAAACATGTTTGGTTGCCAAAGAATATACTCTTAAAAAATGTTCCTTCAGTAACCGTTCAGAAAATTGCACAAAAAGGTCTTAAACTCATCAAGAAGCTAACACCTTTCATTCATTCTCGGTTTAATTGGCTATGTGAACATGAAATTATGCAAGTATGCAATAGTCTTCTACTTGCAATTTTAGGTGTGATCCTTGCTCTTCCATTACCAATTCCCTTAACCAATCTATCTGCTGGATGGGCTATATTCTTAATAAGTATAGGATTATTGGAAAATGATGGTGTTTTTATTCTAGTTGGTTATTTTATTGCTCTACTTACAATTTTATCTATTATTTTATTGGCATTTTCGATTAAATTGATTTTTTAAACTATTCAGTCCTTCAGCCTTGTCTCCTAGTGACCATTCATATCTAAGAAATTTGAATCCTACCAAGAGGTTGGATGCGGATTTCAGGAAGAATCTCTTGATAGGAGACTACAGAGAGATCAGGGTATTCCGTTTCAATCAGTTTGCGTACAAAGCGGCGTACGTCAATCGCCGTTAATAAGACGGGAGGCTGACCTCCAGGAGGAATAGGTGTGATTGTGTTACGCATGGCTTTGAGGATAAGATTTACGGAATCTGGATCCAGGGCAAGATAGGAACCAGCAGAAGTTTGTTTAATGGCGCCGCGCACCATTTCTTCTATTTCAGGGTCAAGCAGATATACTGAAAGTGTCGATTGCCCTTGAGAATATTTATAGCTGATGTAGCGCTTCTGGGAGGCACGTACGTATTCAGTAAGAAGGACTGTATCTTTTTCTGTTTGGGCCCATTCGCTTAAAGCTTCCAAAATAGTGCGTAAGTCTTTGATAGAAACTTGCTCTTGTACGAGCCTGCGGAAAATTTCAGTGAGTTTTTGCAAGGGGATCAAGCGGGTGACTTCTTTGACCAGATCAGGGAAAGAACGTTCCATAAATTCCAACATAGACCGTACTTCTTGAATGCCAATAAACTCTTGTCCATTTTGTCGAAAGAAGTATGAAAGATGCAAAATCACCACTTCAACAGGCGTCCAGTATTTGATCCCTGCCTTATCCATGACGTCTTTATAACGCTCTTCTACCCAAAGAGAGGGAAGTCCAATGGCATTTTTATAAGTGATATAGGGAAGGTTATAACGGCGCAAATTCTCTTCCAATTCATTGGTCAAGAGATAATTTTCCGGAATTTTTCCTCGTGTGACAGGCACTTCATTGAGTAAAATGGCATATTCATCATTTTCCAAAGAAGGAGAGTCTGTCCGTACATGTACGCCAGGAAAACGAACGCCTAAATCCTGGTAAAGGGCCTGACGCATTTTAGGAATTAATTCTTCTACCAGATTGGGCACGCCTTTGCTTTTGCCTTTACGAATAAACTCAGAAAGATTTTTGCCTACTTCCAAAATGACAGGGAGTGTCAAAGCATAATCTTCCGCCCCTCCCTTTACAATCGCATGTCCTTCTACATCAGTTTCGACTACTCCTGGAGCCCCAGCTGCAATTTTTGCCATTTCCTTTTTCTTTTTACGCCATAGCGCTAGTCCAGTTGTGCCCAAGATTAGGGCAATGATTCCAAAGGACCAAAGAGGAAAGCCTTTAAAAAAACCAAGGCCAAATACAGCAACAGCAGCGATCAAAAGAGCGCGTGGTTCACGCAAGAGTTGTGTGGAAATTTCTTTACCGAGGTTCGCATCTCGTCTTTCGCTGGAAACACGTGTGGTGACAATACCTGCTGTAAGTGCAATTAAAAGCGAAGGAATTTGAGAAACGAGGCCGTCACCGATGGAAAGCAAAGTGTAGACACGTGCGGCTTGTCCCATGGTCATGTGATGCATCGCAACGCCAATGATCAGTCCACCCACGATGTTCACAAAGGCGATCACCATACCTGCGATGACGTCACCCTTCACAAACTTCATGGCACCATCCATGGCACCATAGAGCTCGCTCTCTTTTTGAATGAGGGCACGTTTCTCTCGTGCTTGGTTGGCATCGATAGAGCCCGCACGCAAGTCAGCATCGATAGCCATCTGCTTACCAGGCATAGCGTCCAAGCGAAAACGAGCAGCTACTTCAGCTACGCGCTCAGCACCTTTAATCACCACAATGAACTGTACGATAGTGATGATGATAAAAACCACCAAGCCCACAACATAGTTACCGCCCACAACAAAGTTACCAAAAGCTGTAATGATGTGTCCTGCATAGGCATGTAAAAGGATTTGACGTGTTGCCGAAATACTAACTCCTAAGCGAAAGAGAGTAGTGACAAGGAGCAGGGAAGGAAACATGGACAGGTGAATGGCACTGGGAATATACAAAGCGACCATCAAAATACCGACCGCTGCAGTTAAGTTAAATGTGATGGTCAGGTCGATAATAGAGGGAGGAACAGGCAGGATGATCATGATGATCACTCCAATGATCCATGCAGCCAGGATGAGGTCGCTCGACCTGTTAATTGTGTTGAGAGCGGCTTCACCGCTCAAAGCTCGGGAAAAGAAATTAAGTACTTTTTTCATTCGTTCTCAGCAGCACGTAGGCTAGCAACGTATAATAGGATTTCCCCAATTGGCTCGTAAGTTGACTCTGGAATGAGACGGTTAGCTTCTCCTTCTTCAAGCAACTGATGTGCCAATGGGACATTACGCATCACAGGGATATTATATTTGGATGCTTCTGCAATAATAGCGAGCGCGCGCTTTTCTGTCCCCATCGCAATGATCCATGGTGCTTTATATTTTTCTGGTTCGTATCCAATAGCCACTGACACGTCATGTGGATTCGTGATCACTGCTTTAGCGCGTCTGATTTGATTAGTACCTTCATCATAGGCAATTTCTTGCGCGATTTGACGACGCTTACTTTTGATCTCGGGATTGCCTTCTGTATCTTTGTACTCTTGTTTGACTTCAAATTTTTCCATCTTCATCTCTTTGGCAAAATTGAATCTTTGATAGAGAAGGTCAATGACAGCAATCAGAATGAAATAGACCCCGATCCATATCGCCACTTTGTAGATGATCTTTTTAAAGATTTGAAGACTGACGTCGGGTGGAATTGCAACGGTTGCGGCTAGGGTTTCAATATCACTGTAGATAGCAAAATAGAGCAAGACAGCTGCTCCGAAGATTTTGAGCACCGACTTAAAAAGTTCAACCAGGGTCTTCATTTTGAATTTTTGTTTGATGTTGTCGACTGGGTTGAATTTTTTAAAATTGGGTTTGAAGACTTCTACTGCAAAGGTAGGGCCAACAACTAAAAAAGTGACAAGAACACCTAAAAGAGCGACGAGTCCTGCAATAGGGAGTGAAGTGATGAGCACCACATTGACCATTTTTTTGAGAAAGTAGGGCGCTGTCGTTTCCAAATGCGTTGTGGTCGCGTTTTCAAATACTTCAATCATGTAGCCCACAATATGGTTGTACAGAAAACTACCTAGAGAGAGCGTCAATGCAATAGCAGCAATAAAGGTGACTGCAGATGGAAAATCTTGAGATTTAGCGACCTGACCCTTCTTTCGGGCGTCGCGCAGCTTCTTCGGGGTTGCCTTTTCGGTCTTCTCAGCCATAATTTCGGAGTATAGTCAGAGCGAAGAGGTAGAAACAACATTAAAATAGTAACTACTTATCCATTGCCAAGGCTTGAAAGTGCGTATTCTTGATTTGATGGTTATGAAGAGATTTGTTATAGTAGCTCGCTATGTCTGATCTTGCGTGCGGAATTGTCGGCTTGCCTAATGTAGGTAAGTCCACTTTGTTTAATGCTTTAACACGGGTTGGCGCAGCATCTGCTAATTATCCGTTTTGTACCATCGACCCCAATGAGGGAGTGGTAGATGTCTTTGACCCGCGGCTAGGGGTATTATCCAATCTCTCCAATAGCGAAAAAATTATCTATGCCACCATGCGCTTTGTGGATATAGCTGGGCTGGTGAAAGGAGCTTCTCAAGGAGAAGGATTGGGAAACCAATTCTTGGCTCATATTAGAGAAACTGATGCGATCGTTCATGTCGTGCGCTGTTTTGAAAGTGAAGACATCATCCATGTCTCAGGGCGCGTGCATCCCATAGAAGATATCGAAACCATTAACTTAGAACTTTCTTTAGCAGACTTGCAGACAGCACAAAATGTGTTAGCGAGATTGGAAAAGCAAGTTAAAAGCAAAAAAGAACTTTTGCCAACCTACCAGACACTTGAAAAAGTACGTGATCATCTAGATCAAGGACGGCCTGTACGCCTACTAGAACTCACCAAAGAAGAGGTGCTTCTTTTAAAGCCTTATCCTTTCTTGACACAAAAAAAGGTGCTTTACGCTGCCAATGTGTCGGAAGCAGATCTCCCAGAGATGGAGAATGAATATGTCCGTCAAGTAAGAGAGTATGCGGCAAAAGAAGGGAATGCCGTCATCCCCATTTGTAGTAAGCTTGAAGCTGAAGTAGCAGAGCTGGACGAGCAAGAGCAGCAAGAATTTTTGAGAAGCGTTGGACTTCCAGAAACGGGTCTGAACCGCCTGATTCGTACCTCGTTTGACATGCTTGGGCTCATTACCTTTCTCACGACAGGGGAAATAGAGACGCGTGCCTGGACAATTGCACAAGGTACGAATGCTGCGGAAGCTGCTGGAAAAATCCACACGGATATTCAAAAGGGATTTATTCGCGCAGAAGTGGTCTCTTTTGAAGACATGGTTCATTATCATGGAAGAGTGGGGGCAAAAGAAGCAGGCAAATTACGTGCTGAAGGACGTGATTATATTGTCCAAGATGGTGATGTGATGCTATTTCTGCATCATTGACTCAAATTTTCAAAATTAGTTGAGTAGATTCGGGGCTAAAACTTCAGCGCGTTGGTAGTGATTGTATCCGTTATACCAAACGTAGACTGTATCTTTTCCTGAGTCGTTGATTGTTTGAGAGGCTATCGCTTCTCGATCATTATACCAGCCAGGTTGATAGAAAATGACTCGCTTGTCAAAACATAAAGCTGCTGCAACCATTTCATCTTGAAGTAGATAAACGCCTGTGTTTGCAAGGCATGTCAAGTAAGCCTCGAAAACCTTTTTATCTTGAATAAAAAGTTTTTTTTGGTCGTCTTGTTTCTCTTTTGTTAATTGAGAATAATCTTTGTAGTATTGTTTGCGTTTTTCCCCGGCTCCTCGTACAAACTCTGCAGGGGCTAAATCAAAATTTAAAAAGTAATCCTCTAATACATTGGTTATGCAGAGAGGCAAACTATTACTCTCATGCTTAGCTCTAAGCCATCTACAGAGTGTGTTTCTTTTTTCCGCAGCATGAGTTTGATAGGCGCCTTGTATGAGTTCTCCTAACAAGGCGTGTATGCCACAAGACCCATCGCCCACAGTAGGGCGAATGTGAAGCATGTTTCCATCAGGTAACTCGTACTGATTATGCGCCACTTTTTTGGGGAAAGATCTATTTGCAAGCTGTGCTGCAATAGACTCCCCTAGAATTTTGCGTTCATCTTCTATTAAATTAAACGCAGATTCACTCAGCTGACGGAACTTCACATAATGATTAAAGAGTTCAGCTAACGGTTTTTTTTCTTCTACAGCTTCCAAAGAAGAATTAATGTACATCTCCCACAATCTATGGAGTTCTTTATTTTGACATAGAGCTTCCCAAAAAGGTTTTTCTATTGCCTCATCCCTCATATGAGGTAAAGCTTGACTTATCGGTGTGATCAATTTGGGAAGGACTGGGGGGGGCTCTTGATTAATCAAAATGTTTTTTGGTTTACAAGATTCCCTGCAGGAGACAATCATGTTTCCAATAAGGCATGCCATGGCAGTAGTTGCACTTGTGGCAGTTGATAGGAGCTGTCCAATAGTCCCCACTGCGCCAAAAATAGAACACAAACTCATAGCAAATATGATGACGCTTACAATGGTTGTTATAGAAAGGGCTACTAAAGTCCATTTTGCTTTTGAACTCAAGTCCTCTGATTCCGTTCTGAAGAAAGAGCTGTTCGAGAACGTTGAAGTTAAGCTAGAAGTTTCCCAAGACATGCCCCCATTATATAAAAATTACATTAAAAAAAAATTAAGAGGTCTATATAAAAAATAAAGTGTTTAAAAGTATTTTTTTAGGCTCTTCAATTGTTGAAATTGGACGCTCTGCTGAAGGTGTAGTTCATATCAAGGCAGAGGATGAGGAAGGAATTCAAAAGGGACTCGGTTACATACATGCCCAAGATCGATTAACTCAAATGTTTTTGAGCAGATTAGTGGCTTCAGGGGAGATTACTCGTTACCTTTTTGACTCAGACGAAGGTTTTGCAATCGATCATTTGATCCGAAAGATGGGAATACATGCAAAACCTGAGGAAGAAATCAAAGATTTATCAGACCAAGCGAAAAAATGGTGTCTAGCCTATTGTGAAGGTATCAATGCCTATCTTGAAAAAGAAGGACCGCCTCTTTTTTTTAAGTTTTTGAAAATACCTATTGAGCCCTGGTCTCTCCAAGATACTGTGAAGCTCATCAAAATGCAGATGTATTTGGGACTTGGTCAGGTTCAGGAAAGGACAGAAAAATTCATTATCCAAGCAGTATATGAAGGGGTGAATATTGAGCATTTAAAAAAAATTTTCTACCCCCATTTGAATGCCGTAGATTCCGAGCTAGTTCATCTCATTAAAAATGCTCGTCTAGAAAGCCCTTATTTAGACAGACAGTTACATTTTGAGCCTGCTTTCAGTAATAATTGGGCTCTTGCAGGGAATAAAACCCTTTCTGGCTTGCCCCTATGTGCGCATGATCCCCATTTACAAATCAATCGCTTACCTAGCTTTTGGTACGAAGCTATCATACAAACGCCAGAAGATTTTCTCATCGGCATCACCATTCCAGGATCGCCGGGAATAATTATGGGTCGCTCTCATTCACTCTATGCTTCCTTTACCTATGGAATGATGGATACTCTCGATTTTTTTATCGAAAACATAGCAAACGGTTGCGTTCAACGTGAGGGAGGGGAGAAGCCTCTTGCTTTACGAGAAGAAATCATCCAGAGAAAAAAACGAGGGTCGGTCAGTCTGAAGTTTTTTGAATCTGAATGTGGGGTCATTGAGAGAAAGGATGATCGTAATGATACTTTACAAGATGGGCTCTATTTTTCACTCAAATGGAGTTGTGCGCATGGAGCAATTGCACCCCTAATCAATTCTATGGCGCAACTTTGGAAACAACACTCTGCCTTTAAAGCGGGTGAAGTTGTTCGGGACATGTCTCTTTCCTGTAATTGGGTTTTAGCTGACCTTGAAGGGAACATTGCATATCAGCAATCAGGGAGATTACCACAACGTGCGCACAGCGGGCTTTTTCCTCTTCCCGCTTGGTTAAATGCCAATCATTGGAAGGGGTATGTCAGTGGAGCACAATTGAGTGCCTCTTATAATCCTCCTTGCGGCTTTGTCGTCTCAGCCAATGATGATAAAAATCAGCCAGGAAAACCGCTTTCGATCAATCTTCCTTATGCAGACTATCGTTATAGATACATTTACGAAACACTTTCTCAAAATAAAACATTTAGTCTGGAAGATATGAAGCAGCTGCAATGCGATATCTACTCGCTTCAAGCTAAGCGTTTTTTAGAGGAACTGAAGGATTTTATTCCAGCAACGCAAGCGGGGAATATCTTGAAAGCATGGGATTACCGCTATACGATCGACTCTCAGGGTGCTACCCTATTTGAAGCGTTTTATTTTGCCTTGCTTGAAGATGTTTTTGGAAAAGTCTTTGGTTTGAAAGCATGGAAGCAGATTGCAGCCCGTCACAGTTTGTTAATGTTTACACACGGGAACTTTGATCGTACATTATGGGAAGACGAGGGTTGGTTTGGGAATGAGGGAAGGCAAGCCTGCTTTCAGCGCGTTTTAGAAGCGACTTTAGCACAATTTTCTTCTGACATTCCTACGTGGGGAAGTAAAAATCAATTCACCATGACCAATCTATTTTTCAATGGACGTCTGCCCAAATTTTTGGGTTTTGATCTTGGTCCACTTGAAATGCCTGGAAATCGGGCAACTGTGGCAGCAAGTGTCATATTCCAAGATAAAAAGAGGGGAGTGGCCGTAGGAGCTACATACCGCTGCGTGACAGACCTATCGACGCCAGAGGCTTTTACTATTCTTGCGGGAGGTCCCAGTGAAAAACGTTTTTCCAAGTTCTATTCTAATGATGTAGCAAAGTGGCTCGGTTTTGAGTACAAACACATCAGTCTATCTTAGAAGGGCTAATAGTTCCTGTTTTTTTCAAATGTAAATATATGTTTATCAAATATTTAAATAAATTTTAAACTATTTATGTACATATACCCAAATGTATCCAAAATTCACGCATGAGTGCAGCTACTCCTTTTAACAAGGCAATAACAGGAGTTGTTGGTATTTCGGCTATTACTGTAATTGTTTTGACCATTATTGGACTCATTACGACTCTTTCAGGGCCTTTTAATGCTATTGTACAGTTAGGTATGGGAGCTAATGGGATTTTTTTAGGGTCTTCCATTTTTGTCTTTGTCTTGGATCTTGCTTGGATCACAGTTCTCTGTAAAAAAACAAAAGAGCCATTCAGCCTTCCAAAGCCTGAATCTCTCAAACAAGGCTCTCCTTCATCTGCACTTGTACCAGCAGTAAGTGAAGAAATTTTTAATGACACAGATTTCTTAAGCCGACAACCGCAAGAGATTCTTCATGAAATATTACGTTATTTAAGTCCAATCGAACTGGCAAAATGTGGCGAGCTTAGTAGAAAATGGAGAAGACTAAAGTCACATACTCTCTTATGGGATGCCTTTAATTTGAGAAAAATCTCTCCCTTATTAAATGTTTTTGATGAATTAGACTGGGCAAAATATGTCGACGTGACTTTGATGAAGCTTGAAATGGGAGATGAGCCTCCTCTTGATAAATATCAAGTGATTCCATTTCTATATAGATGCCTTTCTTCTCTGCCAATAGAAGGAGATGCAGGGATTACACTGTTGACAATCCCAAAAGGCACTACATTCAATAATATGCTAAAATTTGCCAGATCGTCAATCGTAGGGACTAAGATTGCATATATTTTGGGCCGTATTTCAAGTAAGATTGGAGATATTCCTGTTGATAAAACTTACCGCATAGTGATCACGAATAATGTCCTTAAGAAAAGTCGTGATTTATCCATTAAGCGTCAAAAAGCGCTTATGAAAAAAACCGATTGTGAAATGCCTAGAGTATTAGAAGCAACTGTGTTTCTTGTCGTAGCAACTTTTATGAATTTAGAAAAATGTCCGTACACAGGTGTGTATACAAGTTGCCAGGATCAAATTGATGGCTATCACTTATTTGTTGGGGATTTTCCCCCATATGGTATCTACGTACAGGATAACATTGATGTCGGGAGCGACATTATCGGTGCTGCTGGTGTCTTAAGGGAGTTCTAGAAAGTCCAAAGGTGACAAGTCCAGCAATTAAGCTTTTCTCGTCACCTTCTTTTTTGAAAAATTCTACTGTTGAACAATCTGGCAAGGGCTGCCATTTATGGTGATTGAAGAAGGAAGAAAATCGTTAGTTGTAGAACTAATGATCATCCCTACATTGACAATATTTTGACCATTTTTCTTGATTGTTTCCCAGCTATCTGGAGCCGTAGCTGTAATGGTTCCATTTTGCACAGATCCAACTTGTACACCCCAGGAACCAGCTACAGTCTGATAAGAGGATTTGGAAACAGTCATTGTCCAGGGTGCTACGATATCTGCCCCTCCAGTGTTTGTGATGTAGAAGTTCACAGAGCTTTTAAAGGGACCTCCCACTGTTTCTTGCCAAGATTGTCCGATCTTTACACCAACCGTACAAGAGCCACGAGGAAGTAGGGTAGCTTGATAAACAATCTGTACAGAGCTTGTTTGTTCTTCACTCACTGTGACTGACTGTGGAATTGCATCAAATTGCGTATTGGATACGATAATTTGAGGTGCAGTGACGGTATAATTTCCAACCACAACGCTTTGACAAACGGGCGTATTGAAATTTGTGATGTTAAATTGATACTGTCCAGCAGTAATAGGCTTTAAAGTTGAACTGGGTAATCCATCTGTATCAGCAATGGAAATGCATAAGCTCCCAAATTTTTGGGTTGCAGGATTAAAATACCAGGGAGTGAGAGCAAGCGTAGAAAGGTAATCTATTTTTTGCCATTCGATATCAAGCCAGTTATTGGCAACAAGTCCACCTGTATCTCCACTGTCAGCATTCCATGCCCAATAAAACCAGTTTCCAATAGCATGGTGTTTACCATCTGCTGCTCCACCAGAATTATTTAAATAGCTCGCGATATCAGGCATGCTTTGTAGATCGCGAGAATCGGTAAAATATGAGCCAAATTCACCGAGGGCTACAGGAAATGCTTTACATGTCCCGTTGTAGCAATATCCCTTTTGTGTCAGGTAGCCAAACGAATTTGTGAGTCGATTCCATAAACCCGTTCCTGAATAATTAGAGCTTGCATAAGTAACAGAAGGGGGATAGACGTGAGGCGAAATGACCACTTGATTCAGATAGGGTTTGGAGAATAAGGCTTGGAAAAATGCATTAGGATCACTTAATCCATACTGAGAGATGAGTATCGGATCAGTTGCAAAACCATCTCCCCAGTTGGCTCCGATGCCCCCTTGGCCTGTTCCTTCGATAAAAAACAACACATTTGGGTTAACCTGATAAATCGCATCCATTGCCGATAGATACAAATCCTTTAGAGCAGGTTTTCCACCAGAAGCTTCCCAACGAATTCCAAAATTGTCAGGTTCGTTTAAGATGTCAATCATGATCCTGTCTTTTGAGATAGGATCTTGTGAGATGGCGGAAACTAAGTTCACCCAATCTTGCACCCATTGCTGTTGGTTTTGTAAAACTGTTTGGTCTTCGCGAAGATGGTTATCAATCAAAACATAAAAACCATTACGCGCAAAAAAGTTAACGACCCAAAGAAATCGATTGAAGGTCGTGTCATTTGGTAAGTAATCATTGCACATTCCAGCTGCCCTAGGTGCGGGGTAGACCATAGGAGGGATTATTGCGCCTGGTGGGACTGCCACATTTGGATTAGTCACGTTTTGCTGAATTTCACTCACTGAAGCATGAGCACAACCTTGTGTATAATTGCGAGGAGTGAGACCGAGGTCCTGAAAACTAAATGGAAGTCTTACAGCGTTAAACCCTAAAAGCTGAATACGATATACTGAATCTGAAAAATCAAAAGATAAACTATCTGGACCGCCCCATAGTCCATCAACCATCGTAGATTGATTGTTAAAGCCGAACCAGCTCAAGCCCTTTAAATGCAGGGGTTGTCCTTGCGCATCTAAAATTTGATCTCCATTTGTGGTCATCGCATTGAGTGTGCATGCGACAAGCAACATCACCGAAATAAAAAATCGTCGAAGTCCTTTCATTGTTTTCTCCTCCATTGAGTTTAAAGATCACGTAAACCTTATGTAAAAAAAATGTAAATTACAACTTTTTTTTGAAAATTAAAATAGAGGGGGATCAATGGCTTATATCTATGAAATACACGAATCCTAATTTAGATCATTGCAGCTGAATCAACTAGACTAAAATAACTTTTGGCAAAGGCCACATCGTTCTCAATCTGGGCCTTGAGCTCCACGCTGTTATTGAAGCGCCTTTCAGCGCGAATAAAGTGATGGAAATAGACTTCAATTTCCTGATCATAAAGATTCAAGCGTGTATCGATGAGATGCACTTCTAAGCAGGCTGGTCTATTTTGATGTAAAGTGGGGGCGTAACCGAGGTTAGCGACTGCAGGGTAAACTGTTTGTTGGAAGGCGACTTTCACAGCATAAACACCAAAAGGTGGAAGAGTCAAATCTTCGACGGGAAGATTGGCAGTTTGGAAACCCAATGCTTCTCCTTTGCCTTGTCCATGCTGTACACTCGCGAAAATAGAATAGGGACGTCCTAAGAGCTCGCATGTTTCTTCTAAGTTCCCTCTCTGGATGCATTTTCTAATTTCGCTGCTTGAGACAATTTTTTGTTGTACACGCACTGGAGATAAGTATTCTAAGGTAAAAGACAGTTCTCGACTCAAGTTGCTCAAATCCTTATTACGATCGCTGCCAATCCTAGCATCATGACCGAGAACCAAGGCATTAAAAGACAATGAACTTTTCAGAGAAAGCAAAAACTCTTTGGCCGTTTGTTTGGCAAATAGTTCAGTGAAAGGCATCAGGAGAAGTTCTTCCACGCCTAATCTTTGTAAGAGTGCTAAGCGGTGAGGAAGGGTTGTTAAATAGGTAATCGGAGCTTTGTGAAAAATTTCATTAGGATGATTTGAAAAAGTGATTACTAAAGCCCTGGATCCCACTTCTTTTAAACGTTTAATTAAAGCCTGATGACCAAGGTGCACCCCATCAAAGTTCCCTAATGTAATTGCCAAGGAATTGGTGGAGGCGGGGATCTCATTCAGATTGCTGAAAAGTTTCATAGTTAAGAAGGAAAGGGGTGATGTCAAATCCTGGTTGGTCTAAAAGTTGGCCATCTAGGCACTTTTCTAGACAAAAATTACCGCTTCTCGTGCGATTTAATTTTGAAAGGTGTGCCCCACAACCTAACATCTGGCCTATTTCATGAGCAACACTACGAATATAGGTTCCTTTACTACAAGCAATACGGAGGTTTAAATTGGGGTATTCGTAACTCAAGATTTCTGTCGTGAGCTGAATCTTAGCAGGGGCACGTTCGATAGAAATCCCTTTTCGCGCAATTTCATAAAGTTTTTTCCCCTGCACTTTTTTGGCTGAGAACATAGGAGGAACTTGTTCAATTTCTCCTTGAAACTTCATAACAATTTCTTGGATTTCTTCAAGTGTTGGGATTTTTTTGGAACGCGCGACCACTTTCCCATCACAGTCATAAGTGTCAGTGCTAACACCTAGTGAGACACTTCCAAAATACTCTTTGTCCTGAAAAAGGAGCTTATCCGACAAACGTGTATAGTCACGACCAATGAGAAGGACCATGACGCCTGTTGCAAAAGGATCAAGAGTCCCTGCATGTCCAATTTTTTTAATCCCAGTCAGCTTGCGCAGTGCCCGGATCAAGCTGAAAGAGGTGCGTCCCTCAGGTTTATTGATGAGCAGAATTCCTTCTTTAAGTTCAGTTGCAGGTAGGAATAATTCACTCACGTCCTTGACGCTCCTGTTCAATCTTATGGATGATCTCTTCAATACGGCTTTGTTTATCCACCGTATTGTCTAACACGAAAGTCAGTTCAGGAAAGTAACGTATTTTGATCTCTTTAGAGGCATGGACTCCTATAAAACCAGAGGCTGATTGCAGAGCCTGCAAAGCCTCTTGCTTAGTTTTTTCATCACCGATGACGCTGACATAGACTTTTGCATGATGCAAATCTTTTGTCACATCGACCTGCGTAATCGTGATCAGTTTGGGAAGATGAGGGTTTTTTACCTCATCACGGATCACATCAGAGATTACTTCTTTTAAAAGAGAATTGAGGCGTTCGATCCTTCGGTTCATAGTTCTTGCGTTAGGTAGATAATTTCGTAAGCTTGGATCGTATCTTCTGGTTGGATTTCATTAAACCCTTCCAACAGAATACCACATTCAAACCCTTTCTTGACCTCTTTCACATCTTCTTTGATGCGTTTTAAAGAGGCGATTTGACCTTTCCAAATGACCTGTCCGTTTCTTTTGACACGCACTCGGTGGTTACGGCTGATGACTCCCTCTGTAACAAGGCATCCCGCAATGATTCCTAATTGAGAAGCTTTAAACGTAGCTTTAACCTCTGCGGTACCTGTGTCTCTTTCTTCCTCAATTTTATCTAACATACCTTGCATGAGGGATTTCACTTCCTCAATAGCATGGTAGATGATGTCAAATTGACGGACTACGACGCCCAATTCCTTGATTAAGCTCTCTGCATGGCTTTCAATGGCTGTATGAAATCCAATGATGACGGCATGGGAAGCTGCAGCTAACTGGATATCTGATTCAGAAACTTCACCTACCCCAGAAAAGATGACATCTGCTTGCACCTTTGCGGATTCGATTTTCAGAATCGAAGCTTTAATTGCTTCTACAGAACCCTGAACATCCGCGCGCAGAATTAATTTCAGGATTTTCTTTTCTCCTGCACCTTTTTGTAATAGCTGGTCAAGGGTAGGTTTCTTCTGCATCAATGCAGTTCTTTCACGTCCCACTTCACGGGTTTCGATGATGTCTTTAGCTTCTTTTTCAGAAGCAACTACAATAAAGGGATCACCTGCTTTTGGAATACCAGATAACCCGGTGATTTCAATTGGCGCGGAGGGGCCTGCGGAGTGTAAAGCTTGGCCATATTCGTCATACATAGTCTTGACGCGTCCCCAGTGCCTTTCAAAGGCAATGGCATCACCAATTTTCAACGTACCATTTTGGACCAACACTCTAGCAACAGGGCCGAGCCCTTTATGGAGCTCGGATTCCAAGACAGTGCCTCGCGCACGTATGTTAGGGTTAGCTTTCAACTCCATGACTTCAGATTGAAGAGCGAGCATCTCTAAGAGTTGTTGGATGCCTTCACCCGTGACTGCTGAAGTATTGACAGTGATGGTTTGACCTCCCCAAGCTTCGGGCAGTAGCTCATTTTCTGAAAGCTCTCGGTAGACATTTTCTGCATTGAAAGCGGGCTTATCACATTTGTTGATTGCGACCACAATGGTGACATGTGCAGCTTTTGCATGCTGGAGGGCTTCGATGGTTTGATCGCGCATACCCTCATCTCCTGCCACAACTAGCACGACGATGTCAGTGACTTCAGCGCCTCGTGCACGCATTGCCGAAAATGCTTCGTGGCCTGGTGTATCTAAGATAGTCAAATCGCCTACAGCTGTTTTACACTTGAACGCACCAATGTGTTGGGTAATGGCTCCTGCTTCACCAGCAGCGATATTGCTTTTGCGGATAGCGTCGATCAAACTGGTCTTTCCATGGTCTACGTGACCCATGAATGCCACCACGGGTGGGCGAGTGATAAGATCTTCCGCTTTTGAGGAAACAATCTCTTCGCGGATCGTTTGTGAAGTGATTTGGATGCGCTCTTGTTCTGAAGTATCGATTTTAATTTCGCACCCAAATTCATTTCCAATATACTGTACTGTCGTCTCATCGTCGAGAAGATCATTTAAGGTATAGGTCATCCCATGCAAGAAAAGCTTTTGAATGATCTCAGAAGATTTCAATTTCATTTCAGCAGCGAGATCTTTTAAGGTGATGGGAAGGCGAATTTTTAGTTTAGTTGGACGAATGACTTGTTCTTCCTTCAAACCAATCCCTCCACCTTTTGAGGGACGTTTTTTCCTCCAACGTTCATCTTCTTCAGAAAGTCCTTGGCGGTCTCGGGCATCAAAAGTTCTTTCTCTTTCTTTGCGTAGAGGCTTTAGATCTTTAAATTCACGAACCTTTTTGCCTTTCTTGAGGTCTTTCTTTCCTTCCTCTTCACTTACCGCAGGTTTCTCTCGCTCTTTGGGCTTTTCGGTCCCCTTTGCTTCTGGCGCCTTGGGTGCTTCTTTTTGAGGAGAAGGTGTTTCTTTTTTTCGTGGCAGAAGATCTTTGATGTGCCTACCTGTCGGCCCCAATTTTGTCGCAGGAGGTTTCACTGGTTCTACCTCTTCTTTAATCTCGGGAGCTTCTTCACGTGGCACTACTTTTTGTGGAGATGCTTCTTCTTCGATAGGTTCAGCTTCTGGTGCCTGTACTTCTAATTCCACCGGAGTAGGAGGTTGAGGCTCTTCTTGGACTGAAGGCTGAGCAGGTGCTACTGCCTCTTCTTCGGAAAGTGTCTCTGGCTTTTCTTCTCTAACAAAAGCAGATTTTGATTTTGCTCGCACTCTAGGTGCTTTTTGTTCCTCGACAGAGCTTTCAGGCAGTTTCGCAGGTTTAGCTTCTTCCTTTGTCTCTTCTTTGTCTTTACCTGCCAACTTGGCTTTCAGCTTATCCAGCCCAGCAGCTTTTGCGAGTTGTGTGTTTTTGATGTTAATTTTTAAATTTTTAGCCAAGGCTATTTACTCCGGGGTTTGCTCACTTCTTCTAATATCTTGTAGGCCATATCAATGCTGATACCAGGAACGTTTGCTATTTCGTCCACTTGTGCTTTGAGGACTTTCCTTAAAGTATCGAACCCAGCCTGAACAAGGTTTTCGAGGATGAGTCTGTTGATGCCTGGGATTTCTAATGGCTTATCAAGCTGAGGATCCTCTGCTTCAGCCAGTTGAAAACGCTGAATTTCAAGCGCTTTATTGTACTCGCTCATACGCTGGACTTCTAGCTCATAACCAATAAGCTGCCCAGTCAGGCGAGCGTTCATGCCACGCTTGCCGATGACGGCTGCATAGTCAGCATCGTCTACAACAATAGCGATCACATTTTCATCTTCATTCACGCCGATTTTGCGGATTTCGATAGGCGATAGGACATTTTGCAACAGATCCACAGGATCTTTGCTGTAGGGGATAATGTCGATTTTTTCGTTGTTCAGTTCCCTGATGACATTTTTAACACGATTGCCTCGCATCCCTACGCAGGCTCCCACAGGATCCACTTTAGGGTCGGTAGTGCGCACCGTCATTTTTGTACGATAGCCAGCATCACGCTCAATTGCGACAATTTCAATAGTGTTATCTTCAAGCTCTGGGACTTCTTGCAAAAAAAGTTCTTTGACAAATTCGGGATGGCTGCGCGTAAGAATCACTTCCGCACTGCCATTCTCAAGATCCTGCACTTCGTGCAATAGGGCCAAGATTTTATCGCCCACTTTGTATTTTTCAGTCTTTGGGTAATTACGGGCAGGGAGGAGTGCTTCTACTTTACCAAGATCGACTACAAGGTTTGCTCCACGTGAAAAACGCTTAACAACTCCTGAGACAATCTCATTAACTCTATGGCGATATTCTTCGTAAATCACATCTCTTTCTGCACCGCGCAATTTTTGTGCAATAATCTGCCGTGCTGTTTGCGCAGCAATACGTCCAAAATTTTTAGGGGTAACGGGGACATCGATATATTGGCCAATCTGACTTTCGGGATCGAGCTCTTGTGCTGCTGCTAGAGAAATTTCTAAGGTGGGATAAGTTACTTTGTCGACAATTTCTTTTTCGCAAAATACTTCAATATCGCCGGATTTTGGATTGATTTGGACGGCAACATTGGCTTCATCTTTGATGCTTTTGCGAGCCGCCGCTTTGAGGGCTGTCTCAATAGCGCCAATGACAACATCACGGTTGATGCCTTTTTCGCGCTCCATATATTCAAAAATGGCAACGAGATCTTTATTCATTAGACCAATCCTTTCTTTACTCTTTCCACTCACAGTGGCGTGAAATTAGCACTCTGTGAGGAATTTTTTCTTACGCTTTTAGTGAGCGCCGCGCTCTTAATGAATCTGTAGGAGCGCAGGAAGTTTTATTAATTTTCTCTGCGGTTTTACCGCTTTTTAAATTTAAAAACCGAAGGTTAACCTTCGGTTTTTTTTCCAGCCAAAGGCCTTTTGGGCCGCTTCAGCAAGAAGCAGCCCAAAGTTAACCCTCTACAAGATCTTCATCTTCAGCACCTACAGAACCACCAACGACAATGTCATCACGGTTAACCTGGTTTCTCTCTACAAGATATTCTTTGACTGAGAGGGAGACTTTTTTATGTTCAGGGTCTAATTTAATTACTTTCGTGACAACTTCGTCGCCTACAGAAAGCACATCTTCTACTTTGGCAAAAGCTTGGTCTGAAAGCTCTGTCACATGGATAAGTCCTTCAATCCCATTTTCAAGTTCAACAAAGGCTCCGAAAGCAGTAATTTTGGTTACTGTTCCTTTGACAACAGATCCTACAGGAATGGTTTTTTCAATTTCTTCCCAAGGATTTGTGCTGAGTTGCTTGACGCCTAAAGTGATTTTTTTGCTCTCTTTATCTACTGAGAGAATAATCGCTTCTACATGGTCACCCTTCTTGAATAACTCGGAAGGATGTGAAACTTTTTTGATCCAACTCATATCTGAGATATGGATCAGCCCTTCGATACCAGGTTCTAACTCAACAAAGGCGCCATAGTTAGTTAGGCTCTTCACTTCTGCCTTCACACTTGAACCAAGCGGATATTTGCGTTCTACATCATCCCAAGGATTATGCTCTGTTTGCTTGATTCCCAGTGAAATCTTTCCTTCATCTTTTTGTACAGCAAGAACAATTGCCTCTACTTCGTCGCCCTTATTCACTACTTCGCTTGGATCCGTGACATTTTTTACCCAAGACATCTCAGATACATGGATTAATCCTTCAATGCCAGGTTCAATTTCAATAAAGGCGCCATAGGGGAGAAGTTTGACAATCTTGCCCTTCACTCGAGTTCCTGGTGGATATTTTCTTTCAATATCATCCCAAGGATTATGCTCTTTTTGTTTGAGACCAAGTGCCACACGACCCTTATCTTTATCAATACTCAAGATCATCACTTCAAGCTCTTGACCCAACTCCACCATTTCAGAAGGGTGTTTGATTCGCTTCCAAGTCATGTCTGTAATGTGCAGCAAGCCATCAATGCCTTCGAGATCAAGGAAGACGCCGAAATCTGTGATATTTTTAACAATACCGGTGCGGATATCACCCACTTGGATTGTTTCTAGGAGTTCAGCTTTCTTCGAAATTCTTTCCGCTTCAAGCAATTCACGGCGAGATACGACGACGTTTTTACGTTCGATATTAATTTTGAGGATTTTGAATTCACACGTCTTGCCAATGTATTCATCGAGATTTTTAATACGTTTGTTATCGATTTGTGAACCAGGCAAGAAGGCTTCCATTCCGATATCCACCATCAGGCCACCTTTGACCTTTCTGATGATTTTGCCTTTCACAATAGAACCTTCTTCGCAATGTTCCAGGATATATTCCCACTGTCTTTGGCGTGCAGCTTTTTCACGAGAAAGAACAATCTGCCCTTGCTCATCTTCTGCGCGATCCAGATAAACTTCCACATCATTGTCTAGAACTAATTCTTCAGGTTCTGAGAATTCAGATGTGGGAACGAGCCCTTCAGACTTAAGCCCTACGTCCACGACGACATAATCTTTACCAATCTCTACAATGCGACCTCTTAAAATCGTCCCAGGAGCCATTTCTTCAGTTGGCTCTCCTCCTTCGGTCTTATGGCCTTGAAGAAGTTTTTTGAATGTGTCTGCGTCAGACTCTTGATAATCAATGTCATCAAGAATGTTTTTCGCTGTCCAGGTATATTCAGAATTTTTTGGCATTTATAAAGTTCTCCTATTTTAGGAAAAATTCTAAACGTGAAGCAAAAAAAACGCAAGCATGGATAAGAGCAGGAGATTCAAAGAATAAAGAAGAAATTAAAAATGTCAAAATTATAAATTGATTTAGCGACCTTGGACTGAGAACGCATTTGTTTCTTCTATGTATGATTAAATCTTTCAAGATGACTTGTCTTACATGATTCTTTTCCATATGGGGCAGGTTACGATCGATCAAGCCCGAGTCTTTGACGTGGTGAAAAATTATCATTTAAAATTTAATCGACTATATCAGCGCAGATCATTGTGTCAAAAAATAAATTTGTCTAATTATGTATTTTAGTCGATTCCGCTCAAACCGATTGAAAGAATGAATCTTGGAAAAGCGTTCAATCAAAAAGGATCTTCATTTACAATGCTTATCAAAAGTTTGTGACTTTTCTATGGCTCCTTCCAAGTAAGTCGCCAACTCTTGATCTTTCCTGCGCAGCCAGAGATGCAAATCATGTGTCTCGCTTACAATTTCTTTGTAAGGATTGCTGCAGAGCTGTTTTTCAAATTCGCCGATATCTAAAAAAAGAGCCTGATTATTTTTAAAGCCGGAATTCTTATGAATCACAGCATCATGGTCGACGATGCCCTTTTGCAAACGACTGACCAGAAGGACCACCAAGCTATCTAAAGCTTCCTTAGCTTCCCTTTTTTTTCCTTTTTTTATCAGTCGAGTTAGGTAAGGAAAAATGTGTTCTCCATGCTTTTGGAGAATAAATGCATAGTCGCCAATTTTGATCGAGTGAGCTCTTTTGAGTTTGTCGTGAAGCACCACCACTTTGGGCAAATCGTCGCTTTTGTTCAGATGAAGGTAAATAAGCCCAGTTTCTTCTTTCAGCTCTTCATAAGCGATCTTACAGCTTTGGAAAAGTGCATCGCGTTTGCGTTCTTTGATTTCTCGCTTTTTCTGCTGGATATCGTTCAAAAAAGTAGGACAAGTAAAGAGCTTTGTCACTTTTGGCAATCGGTAGCGGTCTTGTCGAAAAAATTTCAGGATGAATTGTTTATCTTCACTTTCAAAGACATAGCATTGAGAGCCTTTGCCAATGTAATAGAAGTGTTGATCTAAGAGAGCTGCGACTTCTTCTTGAGGGGGATTTCGAATTTCCCATTGGGGCGCATCAGCATATTCACTTTGGATTTTGTGCAGAGAAAACCCATCATTTAAATAGCTTAGGGCAAAGGGGAACAGGAAGAATAAGCAACCTAGGATGAGGAAAATTCTTTTCATCAACGCTCAGTGCGATAATTGATCACTCTCCAAACTCCAGCAGGAGGATGAGACATCACAGTCAGAGTCTCTGTTTCATAAGTGCCATTGGAAAATTGAGTTTCATATTCAATGACCATAATTTGACCGGTCACACCTCCAGGGAGCGAATTGACTGCATGATGATTCACAACTTTGCGTGAGAGCACTCTGCCTTTATGCAAACGCACAGCCCGCATCCCTGCAGCCCATACCTCTTGAGAAACGACATCATGAACAATGCCCCCAGAGTCTAACCAGGCTCCATGATATCCTTGATTATCTACGATATTTAAAAAATGCATGGCTGCTGCATTAGCGCCTGAAAAGGGTGCGCCAGGATTTCCACTACGTCCATATGGATCGAAGACAGGTGGGGGAGCAGAAGGACCTGGTGGAATCTCCACTTGAGCGAAAAGAGAGTTGGCAGACAGAAAAAAGAACAAAATATGCTTCATTTTCATAATTGATTTGCGAAAAAACAAATTGTTTAGGTATGGTCTACTTCCTTCCAAGTTAAAGGGAAGTTCGTTAGAGGGCAAGCAGAATTTATTGGGGGCTTAGCTCAGTTGGTAGAGCATCAGATTTGCATTCTGAGGGTCAGGAGTTCGAATCTCCTAGCCTCCAAAACCTTCTTGCGGTTATAGCTCAGTTGGTTAGAGCGCGACACTGATAATGTCGAGGTCCCAAGTTCAAGTCTTGGTAACCGCACATTTTCTCCAACATTCACACAAATATATTTGCTACCTGGTCTTGTGTAGTCGATTAAATTTAAAATTTCACATTTTAATCTACAGGAAATCCCTTACGATCATTCTAGCCCGAGGCAATGACGCGGTCCAAATATGCAATTTTAATCGACTACATGATTAGGAATTGATTTTGGAACGTGCTTTGTCTATGGCCGTCGCAATTTTTTCTTGACGTGGATTGCGCGCCTGTTTGCTAGTACCAATCCGGCTTTTGATTGCGCTGAGAATCGTCTTTCCCTGATATTCCTTCGTCCAATTTTTATTTTTAAGAAGCTTTTCAGCGTTATTCGGATCGTTAGGATCTTTTCTCCACTTGATAAAATTATATAAAATAAAATTCACGCGTTGCTTTCTTGATTTTTCAGGGACTCCATAGGTGTCCAGGTAGGAAACCATGGTGTCAATGAGTTGTGTATGATAGATTTTTTTGTCCAAGCTATTTCTGACTGCGAACAAAATGAGAGGTAGGCTGATCAAAATTCCAAAGATTCCAGGAACGACAGCACGGAGTATGACATGATTGACCACATTGACACCAGGTAACATTAAGCAGAGACATCCACAGGTGATTACGATGAGAGCGCCAACCAGTAAAAAAGCAGCAGCAGCGGTAGAACATGCCGCCCATTTGATTTTTTTTCCAAAATCGTCGTGGAGCATAAGCAGTTCTGCTCGATCATCAGAAGAAATAGAAATAGAGGTAATGGTCATAGTTATATGTGATTTGTTTGAAACTTTCTTTTGCGGCAGTTATCATATAGTCGATTCAATTTAAAAATGCGCATTTTTACTGCTCCATAGCCTAAAGCTTGTGTGATCGAAGGTGACTTAAAACGGAGCTGGTGACTCTCTCGAGCTTTCGAGCAAATCAAAATGGGTTTTTTTAAACTGAATCGACTATAACACTCTATGTCTTACCCTTGCAAGATTTGCGACTCTGTCCATGGCTTTATTCGGTTTGGAGAACTGGAAAAGCAAGTTATTGATTCTTGGCCCTTTCAACGGTTGCGCTATATCCATCAAATGGCCATAGCCTATTTGGTGTATCCAGGAGCGACCCATACTCGCTTCGAGCATTCTCTTGGAGTTATGGAATTGGTCACTCGTGTTTATCAAACGTTGATTGCATCTCACAATCAAATTGTTCCTATACCTATCGCACAGGAAGAGCTTGATTATTGGAGGCTGATCCTTAGATTGGCCGCTCTTTGTCATGATATGGGCCATTTGCCGTTTTCACATACAGCGGAAAAATCCTTACTTCCAGAGGGAGGGCATGAGAAAATGACTTTGGAAATCATTTTCTCTCCTCAATTACAGCCTTTGTGGCAAAAAATTGGGCCTCAAGCCGCTGACGATATTGCAAAACTTAGTGTGGGAGAAACAAAATCAGTTCTCTCTCCATGGGAAAATGTGCTTTCTAAAATCATTACAGACGATAGCTTTGGTGCCGACAGGATGGACTACCTTATCCGAGATGGACAGTATACAGGTGTGGGCTATGGACATTTTGATTACCATCAACTGATCGATTGTTTGCGTATTCTTCCAGAAAAGGAGGGGCTAGGCTTAGGCATCACTGCCAGTGGGATTCAATCGATGGAATCTCTTTGGATTTCGCGCTACATGATGTATGCACGCGTCTATCACCATCCCAAAGCACGTGTATATTCCAAACATATGCAGCGTTTTATGTGTAAGCTTTTTCCTGATGGAATCGCGAAAACCTTGGATGAATATCTCAATCAGACAGATTTTACTCTGCTTACTGCAATAGCCCAAGCAGCAAAGGAAGGGGACTACGATGCACGCTGTCTTATGAAACAAGAACCACCTTTCCAAGAAGTCTCCTTGAAAGAAGAAGATTTCAAACGTCTTTCTGCCATTGAAAAAGAATTTGGCGAAGCAATCTTTATTGATAGGAGTGCCCAAAAAGAAATCACTCCCATTTTTCAGGTTTATACTGAAGAAAAGGAATTGATCTCATGCTTTGAGGCTTCTCCTTTTTTAAGGGATATTCCAAGGGGTTCCAAGCCCACTACACTTTTCGTTCATCCGGAAAAGGAGAAACAACTGCACGAATGGCTATAGTCGATTAAATTTTAAATGATAAATTTAATCGGCTATAAGAGTCAAATCGCAGCGGATCTTGCGAATGAGAGCGTCTGTGTTTTTTGCTGAATCTGTGGAAGACAGAGAGTATGTGCCCACAATTTTTCCCTGTGCAAGCACTAAGATGCGATCCGCAAGGGCTAACGCATCTCGAAAGTCGTGCGTGACCATAACGATGGTTTTTTTAAATTGATGACGCGTTTCACGTAAAAGGGTGTAGAGCTGTTCACGCATGATAACATCTAATGAAGCAAAAGGCTCATCTAGTAGCATGAGAGGCCTATTTTGTAAGAGAGCCCGTGCTAAGGCAACACGTTGCCTCATACCTCCCGAGAGCTCTTTGGGATAAAGCGTCTCTGTTCCTTCGAGACCAATCTTTTTAAGTAGCGTTACGGCTTCTTGCAAAAACTCTTCACTTCTGCTCTTTTTTTTTCCTAACTCGGAAAAAAGCACCAAATTTTCAAGAACAGTGCGCCAGGGCAAAAGCAAGTCCTCCTGACGCATATAGGTAGTGAGCAAAGCGCCCGCAGGTAAGAGGTTTCCTCCGATAGTAATCTCTCCTCTTAAGGGAGGAAGAAGACCTGTGATTAATCGAAAAAGTGTTGTTTTGCCAGAACCTGAGATTCCAATCAAAGCAAGGATTTCACCTTCTTGTGCAGTAAAGCTCACACCTTGGAGAATTTTTTTTTCTCCGAATGAAAAATAGATATCCTTGAGCTCTAACATACACATTGCGCGAACATTCTCTAATGAGAGCCTTGCTTTAATCAAGATAAAAATTCGTAACTGCTCGTAATGGGCCAGGCTTATCCTAACAAATTTTATCTTCAGCCAGAGTGGAAAGCTCTCACAGAAAACATTTTTGAGAAACAAGCCAATGGGGCTGAATTGCTAACCCCCATCTATCTCTGGTAGGGTCTGTATGAAGTGCCAAATGAATACATTTATAAATAAAATTTTTAATTATTAATAATTATTTATAAAGTATTAATACTAAATAAATGATTAAGAGTTAAAATATTATATAATAAAACAAAAAGTTATTAATGATGGCTTCTGAAGCAGTTAGTCAAAATTATAAAATCTGTTGGTTTACAGAACCTATTTCCCGTAAGCTTGAACTCGACCCCTGTATAGAGAGTGAAGTCTTTTCTAAGAGCCTTCCTGTAGGGGCTTCTACTTCTGATACTTCTTTTTTAGGGGGCAGATTAAAGCAAATCCCTAAAGAACTCTTTGCTCTAATCAAAGACGAGAAGTGGATGGCTATGGTGGGTGAGTTTTTTGCTGCTGCCTCGAATCTTTGCTCTTTGATCGGGACAGAGGCTTTGCGCTTTGTTCCTTTCTTAAGTATACTGAGTGCGCCTGTTTATCTCTTTCATGCCATCAAAGAAGCCAAACACAATTTGAAATGTGTAGTAATTGCTTATAAAATGTCGCGCGTCTCTGATGCTTTTTTTCATGGGGGCGAAGCAATGGGTGCGGTGGGCAACGCTCTGAGTGATATGATTAAGCCTTTTGCTGGTGGACTGGTTCTTCTTGGTCTCTCTCAAATTCCAGGGATTGCCTTCACTTTTTCTACATTATTTCCCATTATCCTAATTGTTTTGAGCCTTATTGGCGGAGCCACACAGGGATGGGTGCTAGGACGTTCATCCAAGGCTTTGAGTGATTTTAAAAAGAAACGAAAGCTCCTCGATGGCTCTTTACACGGCTTGGAAAAGTTTTTAGAGGTAATTCAGGGGCCAACTCCAACTTCTCCTGCCTACGTGCTAAATGCAAAAAATTGGAGTGAAAATCATTTTACTGCAAGAGATCGCCAGCTGATGATTCAGAAAAGAATCCGCAATCTTTTGGGTTTTGATGGAGGGAGGATTTCAAACGCTGCTCTGGAAGCAAGTCAAAAAATCTTTCCCCTTATTGCAGAGCTCCAAAGAGCAATAGAAGCCCCAAGTCCGCCATTGCAGCGTATTGAAAAAATCCTAGAAGTGAGTGAGCAACTGCTAGCGAGTGCGAAACTTTTGCCCGACACATTTTTTTTAAAAGAGATTAAAGAATTAAAAAGTGCAAAGAGTGAGCTTGAAGAACTTAAGAAGACTCTCTATCTGGATGGAATCCACTTGGCAGATACCTTTCAAAATGAAATTGAGCGTAAAGTGGCCGAACGTTCTTTCTCTATTTTGGCTGCAGCCCTCACACTAGTCGCTGCCTTTATCTTTTTATACTGGCCCCAGCAGCAAACGCTTGCTTATATTCTTTCTGTGACAAGTTCTACTTTGAGTTTAACAGGGATTCTTTTAAACAAGAGTATCTCTTATAAACATTTCCAGCATACCAAGAAATTTTCCAAGCATCTACTAGAAACGAATCTCGCATAAAAGTTATCATTTTTGGGATATTATGCGATCTCAAAGAATTTCATTTTTTACAGTGCTGTTCTTAGAATTCCTTGACTATACCGGAATTTCGCTCGTCTATCCGCTTTTTGCTTATATGCTCTTCGATCCCTCTTTGCATTTTTTACCAAGCTCTACTTCGGATGAGATCCGGGGATTGTGGTTAGGGATTTTGATTGCTCTCCATCCACTTTTACAATTTGTGTGCGCACCAATTTTTGGAGCTCTCTCTGATCAAAAAGGACGAAAAAAACTGTTGCAGACCACAATGGTTCTTGGTTTTTTTGGTTATCTGATCGCATGTCTAGCCTGTTTGCTTCAAAGCTTGCTGCTTTTGGCCCTCTTTCGCATTTGCGTAGGAATTGCGGCAGGGAACTGTTCTGTGGTAAGTGCTGTTGTTGCAGATTTGAGTCATCCACAGAATAAAGCAAAAAATTATGGGCTACTCAATATGGCCTTTGGTGCTGGTTTTACTTTAGGACCTTGCTTAAGTGGTCTTTTGGCTAGCCACATTCATCTTGCGGCTCCTTTTCTTGCGGCACTTTTCTTCGTAGCTCTTAATTGGATCCTGGTGACTTGGAAGCTACAAGAAACACATCCCTTATTTACTGAAGGAAAAGTCGGCCTTTTTGCCTCTCTTGCTCAAATCAAACGAGCGGCATTGATGAAAGAATTACGCTTTCTTTTTCTTGCTTTGTTGATTTTTTCATTTGGTTGGTCTTTTTTTACCGAATTTGCCTCGCTTTTTTTAATTGAACGCTTTCAGTTTAATCCTGATGAGATAGGTTTTTATTATGCCTACAACGGCTTTTTTTATGCCTTTTCTGCGGGTATTTTGATCACACCCTTCATTCGTTGGTTAAAAATTGAAAGAATTCTTTTTATTTCAATGCTTCTTTCTGGAATTTGTCTTTGCTGTTTTGTTTGGGTAAAACACCCGAATTTTTTGTGGATTTACCTTCCTGTTTTACAATTTTTTCTTGCATTTGTCTACCCATCGATCTGTACTGGGATCTCAAATAGAGTCAGTGAAAAAAGGCAGGGTGAGGTTATGGGTATGTATCAAGGAGTCATCGCTTTAGCTTTGTGGATCTCTCCTTTCTGTGGGGGGATTTTTGCAGGAAAAACACCTACTTTGGTGATTGTAGTGAGCGCTTTTCTGATGATCCTGGCTGCAGTGGCCCATCTCTGTTTAAAAGACAAAGCGACCGTTCTGGACGCTGATTAAATGAGCATTCCATACAGGTGGACGTGCTGATGTAATAAATACCTGACCCAGCCCCTCTATACGTTGATAGAGTTCGTGTTCGCGACAGTGATCAAAAGAAACACCCACGTCGTCAATGCAAAAAATGGGTGTTTGATCGGAAAGATCTTTTAACCATTTCCACTGAGCTAATTTGAGTGCGGCTACACAACTTTTTTGCTGCCCTTCACTTGCAAACTGACGTGCCTCTTTTCCTTGGACTAAAATGATAAGATCATCCCTATGAGGGCCTGAAAGCGACATCCCTAAATCACATTCTCTGTGACGGTGTTTAGTGAATTGATTGAGAAAAAAAGCGTGTAGATCTTCTAGATGATCTCCTTTTGCAGCGAAAGCGGATGAACGATAAGTCAATTCCAGATAGTCAGCCCCTAAAGCTTCAGATTGGCTCAACAAGGTAAGTTCCGCTACGGTGTGTGCACGCATGCGAGTCAAGAAGGCGGCAGCTGTCGCCATTTGTTCCTCCCATATGGAAATTGTGCTTAAGGCTCGTTTTTTGAGGAGGATATTGCGCTGTTTCATGGCGCGCAAGTAACGTGCCAAGTGATGAAGATAGAGAGGTTTGGCTTGAGAAAGTAATAGGTCAAGAAAGTGTCTTCTAATCGTAGGCCCCCCTTTAATGAGGGAGCGGTCTTCAGGAGAGAGCACCACACCTGTCAGGATACCAAGAAGGGAGCTTAAACTAGCCAGTGGCGTCGCGTTATGCAAGATTTTGCGTTCATCGCCATCAAAAGAAAATTTCAGCGTTTGTTCAATCTCATTTTTTTCAAATAGGATTTCTAGGTAAAAAGCGGGGGCGCCAAAGTGGATTAACTCTTTGAGATGCGATGTGCGGAAAGAGCGTCCTGAGATGAACAAATAAAGTGCTTCTAAAAGATTGGTTTTACCTTGTGCGTTGTCTCCCCAAATCATATTACTTTTTGGAGAAAAAGTGATGTTCGCTTGCTTGTAATTACGAAAATCACGCAGATAGATTGCTTTAATCATCGTTGAGGCGCATCGGCATGATGATGAATAAACTATTACTGGAGTCGGTGATGATGCCGGGGTTATAAGAATCGGAGATTCCAAGATTGACAGTTTCATCTTTACTGTGCCGTAAGATATCTAGGAAAAAGAAGGGATTGAAGGCGATCTCTATTTTGCTGCCTTCATAATGGACGGGCATACTGACTTTTCCCTCACCCACATCTGCACAATTTGCTGTTAACAGGAGTTCACCAGAAGCAAAAGTGAATCTGACAGAATGGGAGGTGTCATTGGTAAATAAAGAAATTTGCTTTAAGAGGGTGATGAGCTCTTCACGATGCAAGGAGACCTTTTTTTCACTTTTCGTGGCGATGACTTGCTCAAAGTCAGGGTAGTCACCAGACAAAAGTTTAGTGACCATCATGGTAGAGCCAGACTCCATTGCCACTTTATCTTCCGTAAGGTAGATCGTCACGATTTTCTCTTCGCCCAAAATTTTCAAGATTTCGTCGACAGCTTTGAGAGGGAGAATATATTCGCCTGAAAATTCAGGATTCAAAGTAATAGCCGCTTCTGTCTTAGCCAACCGTTTGCCATCTGTACCGACGAAGATGGCTTTTCCCTGTTGGATCCTCATCAAAACGCCCGTTAGGACATAGCGATTGTCTTCTTTAGAAACCGCAAAAGCTGTCCTATAAAGCATGTCTTTTAACACTTCACTATCGATGGAAAATTGAGTGGCTCCTTTCAAATCGGGGAGCGCTGGATATTCATCCTTATCCATGCCGTGTAGGCGAAAGCGGGAGGATCCGGCTTTAATCTCGGCCATCTCACTATCAGCAGCGGTGACCTCAATGTTGGGCTCAGTGAGTTCCTTTACGAGTTGGAAAAAACGTTTAGATGGGATAGAGAGAGAGCCCTTTTCATAGATTTTAGCTTTTGCCCTGCAGCGCGATCCTACCGTTAGGTCGGTGGCCGTAAAGATGAGCTCATCCCCATCTGCTTCGATCAAAAAGTGGGAGAGGATGGGGATGGGGGCATTTTGAGGGACGACATTTTGGATTTTGCGGATAAGGGCGCTCAACTCATTACGAGAGACAACAAATTTCATGTAAGGGTTCTCCAATTAAAGAAACAAAGATAGGCCAGTGTTTCGCCGTTGTCAAGAGGAACAAAAGCTGGTATTCTATATAGTCGATTAAGTTTGAAATGATAAATTTTCACCACGTCAAAGCTCTTGGGCTTGATTGATCAATCGCGAGGCTTTCACGTAGGTCAAAATTATCATTTAAAATTTAATCGACTATAAGAACTTATCTACAAAGTCGGCAGATTTTATAGGCAAGCTCCAACTAGAGGTAATATGAGCGAAAACGAGCTGGTGCGCAACCGACGTGCTTACCATGACTATGAAATTCTAGAGACCTATGAAGCAGGCATCGTGCTTTTGGGCACAGAGATAAAATCTTTACGTGCTCACGGAGGAAATTTGTCGGAAGCTTATGTTAAAGTCATTGATCAGGAGCTGTGGTTGATTGGTGCTAGCATTGCCCCTTACCGTTTTGGCAATATCCATAACCATGAGGAGCGTCGAGATCGTAAGCTCTTGATGCACAAAAGAGAAATCGCCAGGCTTAAAGAAATAGTTCAACAGAAAGGCCTTACCCTAGTGCCCATATCTCTGTACTTAAAACAGGGACGTGTCAAAATTTCTATTGGATATGGTCGAGGGAAGAAAAAAGAGGACAAACGTCAGGCATTGATCGAACGGGAAAAGAAACGCGAGATGGATCGTGCCATCAAGCGCCATCACTATTAACCTGAGTTTTGGGTTTTTCTCCCTCATCCTCAGGGCTTTTTATGGTTTAGATTTTGTTTTTCTGCTCGGTAATAACACTTCGCTATGATCTTCGCAAAAAATCAAAATCTAACCTCATAAA
>Ga0153954_1000126_pt1 | contig 67870 bp, 70 predicted proteins | sample TSFL038MetaG_FD_102277 | JGI IMG/M metagenome (GOLD analysis project Ga0153954, IMG submission 102277) | Attine ant fungus gardens microbial communities from Florida, USA - TSFL038 MetaG | ecosystem: Host-associated > Fungi > Mycelium > Unclassified | place: USA: Florida, Wekiwa Springs State...
GCCGCGCGCGAAAGCGGCGCCGATACGGGCTGCGGAACCACCGCAGCGTCGGTCTCCGAAGTCGTGTCGGCCATGAGGTCTCCCGCAGCCGTTCTCATGTCTGGATGGCGCTCGCCGATCAAGGTTTATCTTTGACTCGAACGGCCCGCGCGCACGGCCGCCCTCAAACAGGTGGTTTCGCGGCGGTCCCAAATCGCATAGCTTGATCGCCTCATGTTTCCCCCGGACCTCATCGCCCGCGCTGCTGAACTCGTCACCCAATATCGGGCGGCGGGGCTCATGGCCGCGACCGCGGAATCCTGCACCGGCGGGCTCATCGCCGGGTTGCTCACGGAGATTCCGGGCTCGTCGAACATGCTCGATCGCGGCTTCGTCGTCTATTCCAACGCCGCCAAGGAGGATCTCCTCGGCGTTCCGGCCGAGACCCTCGCGCGCCACGGGGCGGTGAGCCGCGAGACAGCGGCGGCGATGGCCGAGGGAGCGCTCACGAAATCGCGAGCCGAAGTCGCCGTCAGCGTCACCGGAGTGGCCGGGCCGGACGGGGGGACAGCGGCCAAGCCGGTGGGCCTCGTCAATTTCGCCTGCGCGCGGCGCGGACGCCCGACCGTCTCACGCGAGGAACGGTTCGGCGCAATCGGGCGACACGAGATCCGGCTCGCCTCGGTCAAAATCGCCCTGGACTTGTTTGAGGCGGCGGCAGGCGGTTAGCCCGCTTCGAACCGGACAGGGCGGCGCCTCACGCCTTTGCAAAGCTCGCAAAGGCCTCCTTGTAGTCGGGATGCCAGCGGGAGAGCGGCGGCCTGTTCTCGACAATGTCCCCCGCGGCCCAGAGAATCCGGCGTTCGTCCAGGCGCCGCGGCACATCGTTGTCCGGGCAGAGGATATAGAAGTCGCCTTTCGCCATCGCATCCAGCATGAAATCGACGACCTCTTCGGGCGTCCACGCCGCCGGCGGCTTCGCGGTTCTCGATCCCGCCGTCATGGCGGTGAAGGTGAAGCCAGGGATGAGCAGATGCGCGGTCGCCCGACAGCCCTCAGCGTTGCGGAACTCATGCGCCAGCGCCTCGGTCACGACCTTCACGCCGGCTTTCGAGACGTTGTAGGCGGTGTCGCCGGGCGGGCATGTGATGCCCTGCTTCGAGCCGGTGTTGACGATCGCCGCGTCCTCTCCCTGCCGCATCATGTCGGGAGCGAAGGCCTGCACCCCATTGATGACGCCCCAGAGGTTCACGTCGATGATGCGCCGCCAGCGGGCCGGGTCGCCGAACAAATCCCCGCCTCCGCCGGTCCCGGCGTTGTTCATGAGCACGGCGACTTCGCCGAGGGCCTCGTAGACCGAGCTTTTCAGGCGCTTCATGTCGTCGAGATTGCTGACGTCGACGATGAACGATCGCACGTCGTCCGCACGCCCCGCTACAGCGCGGACCGTATCGGCGGCGGCGCCGAGCGTGTCCGCATTGGCGTCCGCCATGCACACTTTCATGCCAAGCGCCGCGAATTTCCTTGAAGCGGCGAGGCCGATGCCGCTGGCCGCTCCAGTGACGACCGCGACCCGATTTGCCGCCAAGGCAGGATGAAGGGACGCCATAGGTTCTCCGATTTTTGGAAGCCGGGGCCGCTTATCGCCCGGCCAGCGCATGTCCGCAATCGTGGGAGGTCGAAACCCTCGCAAGCGCTGCCCGGCCAACGCTGGCCGCGAGGGGGAGCGGCCGTTTTTACAATTTATCACAACCTTGTTTCAATTGCGCTTAACCGATTTCACAACCCTCAATTGCATCAGACGCCTTTGGCGCATATTTTACGAAAATCGAAGTGACCAAACCTAGATGTCGGTCGCAATGGATGTAGGCGGCAACAGCGCGTCACAGCGATCCAGGCGGAGAGTTACAGTGCGTAAAATCATTTCTACTTCAATCATTGGCTTCACGACAGCGATATTCTTGCTCAGCGCTACGGTGGCAAACGCGGCCGTCTACAAGTTCAGCTTCAATTCGTTTGACGCCGAGCTGTCGGCGACAGGCGAAATCATTGTGAATGGCGCGGGCGAGGTGACGGGGGCCTTGGGCGCGATCTCCGGCCTTACAAACCAGACGATTGGCGGCGTCGTGTCCAACCCGACTTCTCCTTCGCCGGCCTATAGCCCAGACGGGCTGTTTATCTATAATAATATGTATTACGGCGCTGGCGCGCCTCTGGATATCAACGGATTGCTCTTCGCCACCGCGCAAAACCCCGGAGGGTACTGGAACCTCTGGGCGGCTTCGCCCGGCAATTATTCGCTGTGGGAATCGTTTGGCGGCTCCGGCTATCCAATTCAAGAAAGCGGAACCCTGAGCGTCACGGCCGCGCCCGAGGCGTCAACCTGGGCGATGCTGGCGTTGGGCTTCGCCGCGCTCGGCCTCGTTGGCCGCCGCAAGTCCCGCGCCCCGCGTCTCGCGCCGGGCCTCGGCTGAGAACCGGCGGCGGCAAGAGTGTTCGTGACCGCCATCTCCTGACCTTTTTGTGCCGCCGACGTGACCACAACGCGCAAGAGTCAGACAATTATGCGCGTTTTGAACTACCCGGTTGTAGCGCTTGACTCTTGACCTGATTGGCATTTTGAATGCCCTCCGTCGCAGCGAGTCCATCATCGTCAGGTTGGGTTGTGGGCTGATCGAGGCACACCTAAGCCGCTGTCTTCGTGGGAAAAGACTGACGGCGCGAAGGGTCAAAGGGTGTCTATTCGGGGAAGACGATCTCTTTTGCATGTTCGTCGGGCGGCCCCGCCTCCGAGGCCGCACGCATCCGACTCGCCGCCCGCGCGAAGCGAGACGCCGGAAGCCGACGCTCTTCGGTTGATCGAAACATTCAGGCTCCGAGCCTATTCGGAGGCTCGCCGCCGTCAGCGGCTGGCTCAGGGCGCCGACGCCGCCCTGCACTGGACCCTGGTCGCGAACCTCATCGCGCGCCGCGCGGGTGAGCGGCCCGACGACGGGTCGTCGACCGAAACCGAGTCGGGCGGGAACCTGACGCGCAACGCCAAACATTCGCCCGTCCGCGAGCTGGCGCGTTTCTTCGAGGCTAACCCGTTGGCTGAGCTCGAACGCGTCCTTGCGGCCAAGCCGCGACAGTTTCGGCTCCAATTTTTTGGCGTCGACGCCAGCCTCGGCCCAGCCGTCCTTGGCGAGACCGAATTTCAGGCTTGTGACGCCTCGAGCGCAATTCGCGAGGCGGTCGAGATCAACTGGCCGCCGAAAGCGGTTGGCCTGCGCATCCTTGATTGTGAGGGGCGGGAGATTTTCGAGCAGCTCAAGGCCGATTTGCGCTAGCCCCGACGACGCGTCTTCGGCCGGGCGACGGCCCCCGGCGTCCGATCCGCCGTGCGCCTTTCTGCTCGCGCCAGGGGCCGGCGCGCCCTCATCGCATCCTCGGATGGCGGCCTTCGCCCGCCTCCTCGGCTCCATCGGCCCAGTGCAACCGTTCGACTATCTCTATGCCTTGGAGGGGCGGAGGCGCCCCGACCGGCTGCCGAAGCTCATCGAAACTCACCAAGCCGCGCTTGCCCGGCTCCGAGCCAGCCAAGGCGACCCGATCGTGCTCGCCGGCAAAAGCATGGGCGGGCGTGTGGGCTGCCATGTCGCGCTCGTCGATCCGGTCGAGGCGGTGATCTGCTTCGGCTATCCGCTTTGCGCGGCTGGCGATCGGTCGAAGCTCCGCGATCAGGTCCTGATGGAGCTGACGACGCCGGTCCTCTTCTTGCAGGGAACGCGCGATCCCCTTTGTCCGCTCGACCTCCTCGAAGGTGTGAGGAAACGCATGCGGGCGCCCTCCGCGCTGCACGTCGTGGAGGAAGGCGACCACTCGCTCATTGTGTCGAAGACGGCGCTCAAAGCGCGAGGATCGACGCAGGAGGCGGTGGACAGCGCCATGCAGGCGGCGATCGCCGCGTTTCTCGGAGAGGCGCTGAGAGGATGTTAGTCACGTGCGATGGTCGTCTTCCCGATCGCCGTCGCTACGCATTGACAGGCCCTCACCTGTTCCACTAATGCCATCAGGGGTATTAAGGCTTAGCCCAGGGATAGAACAGGTGCGGCGCGGCGCGCGAGTGGCGCTCGTTATCGGGCTTGGGCTCACCGCGATTGCGGCGAGCGGCGCGCGCGCCAAAGTCCGGCCTATCGAGATCGATGGATTCCGCCAAAGCTCGAGCGTGTCGCCCGTCGACGACGTCGTCGATGCGGAGAAAGCCAGCATCCTGTCTCCGATGAGCGGCTGGTCTGACGACGCGAAAGACGAGCCGACGCCGGAGGCGCTGACCATGGAATGGTCGTCGCCGCTCGCGGCCGTCAGCGCGCCCGATGTTTCGCCGTACGACTTTTTCAAGGGCGTCATCGCCATCCCGCTCTCCGTCGCCGCGCAGACCGGAATGTCGACGGCCACTTATCACCTCTTCGCTCCCTCCTTGTTCGGGCGGACGACTCTGACCGACGTGCTGTCGAACAGCAACGCCTTCATCGGCCGAGGCGCGCGCCGATCCCGGAGCGCGATGTAGGCCCACGCTTCCGCCGGCTGGCGACAGCCGGCTTGCAAAATGGCGCCCGAACCGGCTTAACCCCCAGAGCGAAGAGCGTCAGCCCAATCGCCCGACCGTGGAAAGGACGAGCCATTGCGGGATTTCCACCGAAGCGGACGCAGCCCCGTCTGCTCCGTCAACGGGATGGCGGCGACCTCCATGCCGATCGCGTCTCTGACCGCCATCGAGATCTTGCGCGCCGGCGGCAACGCCGTCGACGCCGCGGTTGCCGCTTGCGCCGTGCTCGCAGTCGTCGAGCCGCAGTCTACAGGTCTCGGCGGCGATTGCTTCTGCCTTTATGCCCCGCCGGGCGGCGGCAAGGTGGTCGCCGTCAACGGCTCGGGTCGGTCAGCAGCCGCCGCATCGCTCGAGGCGATCGCGGCCAAGGGCCCCCGCCCGCCCGACGATGTCTCGCCGCACGGCGTCACCATCCCTGGCGCCGTCTCCGGCTGGCAATTGATGCTCGACGCCTATGGAACCAAAGGCTTCGACGAATTGCTTCTTCCCGCCATAAGCTGCGCCGAAGAGGGCTTTCCGGTCCACCAGCGCGTCGCTTGGGACTGGTCGACGCATGAGGACAAGCTCCGCCGCGCGGGGAACAAGCTCTTCCTGCCGGGCGGACGCGCGCCGCGCGAAGGCGATCGTCTGGTCCAGACAGCGCTCGCCGGAACGCTGCGCGCCATCGCGAAAGCCGGCGCTCGCGGCTTCTACACCGGGCCGGTCGCAGCCGACATGACGGCGACGCTCAAAGCCGCAGGCGGTGTGCAGACGGAAGAGGATTTCGCCAACGGCCTCAAGGGCGCGGAATTCGTCGAGTCGATCTCGATCCGATGGCGGGGCCTCGACGTGTGGCAGTGCCCGCCCAACGGGCCGGGTCTCGTCGCCCTCATGATCCTGGGCGAACTCGAAGCCCTGGGCGAGGCGCCCGATGGCCCGGAAGGGGTCATGCGCTTCCATCGGCACATCGAGGCGGCGCGAATGGCGTACCGCGACCGGGGCGCCTTCCTCGCCGATCCGCGCCGACGAGAGGCGCCGCTCGGTCGCCTCCTCGCCCCCGACTATCTGACCGCGCTCGCCAACCACATCGACGACAAGCGCTCTCTGAGCGCGTTGCCCGCGCCGGGCGAGATCGCGCTCGCGGCCACCGGAAACACCGTCACGCTCTCGGTCGTCGACCGCGACGGCGGGGCCTGCAGTCTCATCAACTCGATCTACCATACGTTCGGCAGCGGCATCCTCGCGGAAGGCTCGGGCGTGCTCATGCAGAACCGCGGATTGTGCTTCACCTTCGAGCCCGGTCATCCGAACAGCTTTGCGCCCAACATGCGCCCCGCGCACACCATCATGCCGGGCATGGCGACGCGCGACGGCAAGCCCGCGATCTCGTTCGGCGTCATGGGCGAGCATTACCAACCGATGGGCCAGAGCTGGGTTCTGTCGAACGCCGTGGAATACGGCATGGACATCCAGGAGGCGCTCGATTTTCCCCGTGTCTGCCCGCATCTGGGCGAGGTCGAGATCGAACGTGGGGTCTCGCGGGCGATGCGCGAGAACCTGGCGGCGCTCGGCCACAAGCTCAATGAGCTCGAGCGTCCGCTCGGCGGCGGACAGGCGATCATGATCGACCGCGAACGCGGCGTTCTCATCGGCGGATCGGACCCGCGCAAGGACGGCGTGGCGCTCGGATATTGACCAACCCTGCCCTCCCACGACCCAATATGTCTTGCGCCTCGATTGCGGTCGCGGCGTTCTCAACTGTCGTGGAATGGTATGACTTCACGCTCTACCTCTACTTCGCCACGGTGCTTTCGCGGGTGTTTTTTGGCGACGGCGCGGCGGCGCTGAGCGCGACGCTGGCGACATTCGCGATCGCCTATCTGCTGCGTCCGCTTGGAGGCTTCGTTTTCGGTCACATCGGGGATCGGTTCGGGCGCCGGCGGACGATGCTCCTGTCGGTCGCTCTCATGACGATGACGATGCTCGGCACAGCTTTGTTGCCGACTCACGCTCAAGTGGGCGCCGCGGCCGGCTGGCTCCTTTTTCTGCTCCGCAGCGTCATGGGGTTTTCGGTCGGCGGAGAGTACATCGCTGTCGTCGCTTATCTCCTGGAGGGAGCGCCGCCCAACCGGCGCGGCCTGATCACCTCGCTCGCCTCCGGCTCGAGCGAGATTGGCGGCCTTCTGGCTGTCGGCGTCTCGTTGCTGACCGTCAATTCCATGAACGCCGCCGACCTCGATTCATGGGGATGGCGCATCCCGTTTCTCGTCGGCGCCGCGCTCGCGGGGAGCGTGTGGATCGCGCGCACGACGATGGAAGAATCTCCGGACTTCGAACGTCAGCAGGCGAGCGGCACGACGCCGGCGAACCCGCTTCTTTACGCGCTCAAGCATCACGGCCTGGGCGTGCTGCGCTCCTTCACGATCTCCGCCTTAGGGTCGATCACCTATTATGTCGGGATCACCTATGTTCCGACATTCCTGACCTCCGCCGGCAAGCTCAATGAAAGCGACTCGCTCAAACTCTCCACGATCGCCGCGATCGCCGTCATCCTCATCACGCCGCTTGCGGGCGCGCTCTCCGATCGGATCGGCCGAAAGCCCGTCCTCATCGTCCTCGCCCTCTTGAGCGCGATGCTGCCGATCACGCTTTTCTCGCTGATGGCCGGGGGCTCGCCGTCATCCGCTCTTTGGGCCGCCATTGTCCTGGCTTGCGTCGCGGGCGCAGTCAGCGCTGTCGGCGCCATTGCGACCGGCGAACTCTTCCCCGGAGAAGGGCGCATCAGCGGCCTGGCGCTGGGAGCGACCACGGCCACCGCCATCTTCGGCGGCGTCACTCCCTATGTCGCCCAGGTTCTCACCGAGCGAACAGGCTCAATCCTGGCGCCGGGAGTGATGATCGCGGCGGTCGCGGTGCTGGTTCTGCCGATCTTCATCACTCTGCCGGAGACGGCGCCCACACGGGCAGATCGAGCCAACGGTTGAGAGAGGCGCGCCTACCTCCCCTTGAGCGCTGCGATGACGGCTTCCGCAGTCGTGACCTCTGCGACGTTCCGCATCGCGTAGTCGATCGCGGCCTTGTGCCAATCGGCGTTCATGGTCGAGCAGCAATCCTCGGGCGTGATGACGACATAGCCTTTGTCCGCGCCGGTGCGCGCCGTGTGCTCGATCGACATATTCGTCCAGGCGCCGGTGTTGATGATCGTGTCGCGATGAAGCGCCTTCAGAACGGTCTCGAGGCGGGTCCCTTCCCACGCGCTCATGCGCATCTTCTCGACGACGAAGTCGCCGAGATCGGGCTCGAGCCCTTCGACGGGCGCCGCGCCCCACGTCCCGCGCACCATCGCCTTGTGTTCAGCGAGCCCTTTGAACAAAGGCGCGTTCATCGTAACGCCCGGCGCGCCAGGCTCGACGACGAACCAGACATGAATGACGGGAACGCCATGCGCTCGCGCCGCCGCGGCAACTCGGCGGATGTTCTCGACGACATTCTGCGCTTTCGCATGCTCCGGCGCCCCTGACGCGGCAAAGGCGCCGCCCTCGCTCACCACGTCGTTCTGCATGTCCTGAATGAGGAGAACGGCGCGACGCGCGTCGAGATCGAGGCCCTGGCCAGCCGCGGCCGCAGCCTCATCCCGCGCGGCTGGGTGTGCGCGCATGTAAGGCTCGATCCGCGGGCCGACCTTGGTCGTCAGCCGATAGACCGAATGCGTCGCGGTGACGAACAACGTGCGCAATTCCGGACCGCCCCAGGCGAGATTGGCCACGACTTCCGGAATGTGCAATTTGCCGATCAGGTCGCCCGACGGGGCGTAGACCCACACGCCGCCCGGACCCGTCACCCAGATATTGCCGCGCTCGTCGCATTTCATGCCGTCAGGCACGCCATTTTCGGAAGATGAGTGGATCTCGCTTGCGAACAGGCGCTCTCCCGAGACCAAGCCATCGGCCGCAACATCGAAGACGCGGATCAGTTTTTTCTCGGTGTCATTGACATAGAGCAACCGCTCGTCCGGCGAGAAACAAATGCCGTTGGGTTGCTCGAACAGATCGCGGTCGACCAGGAGTTGCAGTTCCCCGCCGCCAGGCGGGAGACGATAGACGCCCTGAAAGCCAAGCTCGCGCGGACGCTCGACGCCAAAGCCAGGCATCCGTCCGTAATAAGGATCGGTGAAATAGATCGAACCGTCCGAGCGCACGCAGACATCGTTCGGGCTGTTGAGCGTCTTGCCCTGAAAGTGGCTCGCCAGAATCTCGCGCCCGCCGTCCGGCGCTTCGCGCATGAGCATGGATGTCGCGTGCTCGCACACGATGAGATTGAGATTGGCGTCGTAGGTCATGCCGTTGCATTTATTGGACGGCCGCTTCACCTCACTCACGCCGCCGCGCGAATCCCAGCGGCGGCGAACGTCGTCCGGCATGTCCGAGAACAAGAGGAAATCATCGACGGGATGCCAGACCGGCCCCTCGGTGAACATGCAGTCCGTCGCCAGTTGGATCGCCGGGGCGTCGAGTTCAATCAGCGCCTCGAAATCCGGCTGCAAAGACGTATGGCTCATAACGTGCGCTTCCTCCCCAACGACGGCGCCCCGTCTAGACCAAGTCACGCCCTCGGGAAAGCGAGGACGGGGACATGGCTGCGGCGGCTTTCATACGCCTCCGCAATGTTTACGAGGCCAACCAAGGCCGCTATCGGAGACGCGGCAGCGCCTGAGAGCGTTGGCGTTCGGGGGCTCCATGTCATTGTTTCGCGCCGTCGCCTGGGATATCGACGGGACGCTCATCGACAGCGAACCGCTTCACCAGCGCGCGCTCATCGCTGCAAGCGCGGGGCTCGGCGCGGATCTCAGCGACCTCGAGCCGGATGCCTTTCGCGGCGTCCATGCGCCCGACATCTGGACGGCGCTCAGACCGCGCTTTTCCGCAGGCGAGCAATTCAAGACGTGGCTCGCCGGGATCGAGGGCTACTATGTCTCCCACGCAGGAGAGCTTGAGCCTATTCCGGGCGCGATCGAGGCGATGCGCGAGCTTGCGGCGCGCGGGGTGGCGCAGGCCTGCGTGTCGAATTCCGGCCGCAGGATCGTCGACGCCAACATCCGGGCGTTGGGCATCGACAAGATCATCGCATTCTCGCTCAGCCTCGATGATGTGTCCTCGGGCAAGCCTGACCCCGAACCGTTTCGAGAAGCGGCGCGCCGGCTGCGCGCTCGGCCAGAAGAAACCGTCGCCGTCGAGGACAGCGGCGCGGGCGCGCGCTCGGCGCGGGCGGCGGGGTTGTTCGTTGTCGGCTATTCACCTTCGGGCGAGGCCTTTGCCGGCGCAGACCGCTCGATCGCCCATCTCGCAGAGGTGCCGGCCTTGTTCGGCAAGTAATCGATGGGCGCCAGAGCCCTACGATTGAACGCAATTGGAGGACACGCCATGAGACGGCAAACCAGGATCTTTGCGGCCGCGGCCGCCGCCCTGACGATCGCCGCGTCGCCCGCCGCGCGAGCCGACGGCTGGATCGCCAGTTGGGGAGCGAGCCAGGCCTTCCCGGTCGGTCAGGATTTCAACTATCAGACATTGCGTCAGATGATCCGGTTGAGCGCCGGCGGAAAGCAAGTGCGCATCCGCTTCTCCAACGAAACCGGCCTCTTTCCGCTCGTCATCGGCGCGGCTCATATTGCGAAGCCGGCGTCCGGCGCGCCCTTAGGGACGATCGACGCGGCGACAGACCACGCGCTCACATTCAGCGGGCTTGCATCGATCACAGTGGCGCCCGGCGCGGCGGCGTTGTCCGATCCTGTCGAGATCGAGGTCGCGCCGCTGTCGACGCTTGCCGTGAGCCTCTTCGTCTCCCGCCGAACCGGCCCCTCCGTCGTCCATCCGGACGGGGTCACGACAACGCAGATTTCGGGCGACGGAGACTTCACGAGCGCGCCAGAGATCCCCTGGCCCAAGACATCCAACTCGCGATTTTTCCTCGATCAGGTCGAGGTCGAGGCGGCGGGTCAGCCGGGGGTTGTCGTGACGCTGGGCGACTCGATCACCGATGGCTACCGCTCGGAAATTGACGCCAATCACCGCTGGCCCGACCGGTTGGCGGAGCGGCTGGCCGCTCGTCAAAACGCCGAGCCGGTTGGGGTCGTCAACGCGGGGATCAGCGGCAACCGGATCCTTCACGATCATCCGGAGGATCGCTTCGGCCCCAACGCGCTCGCTCGGCTCAACCGGGACGTCCTGCCCGTGCCTGGGTTGCGCTGGGTGGTGCTGATGGAGGGAATAAACGACATCGGCCATTCGACTAGCGCCGGACTCTCCGAACAGAACGTTTCCGCCGACGAGATGATCGTAGGCATGAAGCAGATCATCGCCCGTGTGCATGAGCACGGCGCAAAGATCTATGGCGCGACTCTCACCCCATACGAAGGCGCCGTTTTCCACGGCTACTACCAGCCGGAAGGAGAGGCCAAACGCGAAGCGGTGAACGACTGGATCCGGCATAGCGGGTCCTTCGACGCCGTGGTCGACTTCGACGCCGTCCTGCGCGATCCGAGCCATCCAAACCGGCTGCGCCCCGACTACGACGTCGGCGACCATCTCCACCCGAATGACGCCGGATATCGCGCCATGGGCGACGCCGTCGACCTTAAGCTTTTCGAGTAGCGGGAGCGCACCCGGTCGTCCGCGGCGACGCGCGCCGCGCGGACGGCCAGGGGCGCGATCAGTGGTCTACGGGACGAGAAACCAGCGCCGCGGCGGCGCGCATTCCGGCCTCGGCGGTGCGAGGCTCCTGCTGCGGGCCGATGTCGCTGACGAGGTAGAGAAATAGCCACATGACCACGGCCACGAACATAGCGAACGCCGTGGGGATCAGGCTGCGATCATGCGGCAGATATGCGCGGTAGAACGCGGCCTGCTTGCCGATTCTATCCATCACAGCCTCCATAACCAACCTCTCCTGTCTTTCCCCGCCGATACGACCCCCTACTGAAAGCGCTGTCGGACGAGATGGGCTTTAACCATGACGTCTGCGACCGTGCTGTGACGACCATCACAGTGTGATTCTGCCGATAATCAACCTCTGATTATCTCATGTTTTTCTGCAATAACCGGTGTGATGCGAGCGTGAAAATGCAGCTTCGTTGTGTTCGAAGAGATCTATTGTCGCGTGTCGGGGGAACGGCGCTTCCACCAGCCTCGCCCGAGCTCGGCGGCGAGTTTCTTTTCAGCCTCCACGCGCTGCGCCTTCTCGACGGCGAGGTCTGCGGTCATCTGATCGACGCGCGCCGACATTTGGTCCGCCAAGGTTCGCTCGATGGCGAGATCGGCGGCATGGCGCGCCTCGCGCGCGGCGAATTCGGCCATCTGCCGTTCAGCCCGAATGTCCGCCGCGGCGAGTTGCGCCTTGAGCGTCTCGACATGAGCCTCGAGCGCTCCGATGACGCGATTTGCGAGCCCTCGTTCGTCGGCGACGCGAGCATGCAGAGCGCGCTCGTCGGAAACCTTGGCGATATCGTTCCATCCCTCAGGCGGCCTAATCCGGGCGCGCTTGTCGTTTCCGAGCGTCTTCTGCCACCGGCCGCGCTTCGCCCGCGCCCGAACCGCCTCGGTCGAGACGCTCAGAAGTTCAGCCGCCTGTCTGTAGGTGAACCACTCCCCAGTCACAATTGTCTCCCGCGTGGAAGACGTCGGACCCCCTCGCGTCGTCAAGGGGCGGCGCGGCGGTGACTTTATTCATCGGGGTCTCTGCGCTCAAGACGCAGCAAACTGGTGTATTTCATCCGGCGCAACAACCGGATCCTCATGGTCTAACCGGCGTTCTATTTCACGTGACTGGCGAGCCCATGGATAATCCAGGCGGTGATCCGGACAAAGATCGTCGCCTTGTGTGTGTCGGGATCTTGCGCGATCCGACAGGCCAATTGGAACTTCCTGCGCTTCGGATCGTTGAGAACCCGAACGCGATTCTCCTGCGAACTTACCCCACCGCTGGAGCTTCACATGTCCCGTGCGCCTCTCACCCTTTCCGTTTCAACGCTCTTCTGCGCGGCGGCCTTTCTCGCGTTAGCCGATGAACAAGCCGCGATCTCGAGCCACGCGAAGCGCGATCCGGCGGTCGCCCGCGCCGGGGTCGAAAAGCGGACAGGCGCTTTCCGGTTCGAATATCACCCCGGGTATCGACACTATGGGGGCTACGACGAGGGACCCGCCATCGGCGTGTGACCGGCTCATCAACACAATCAGCCGCCGTCTGACCCTGACCCTGCTGGGGATAGTGGCCGCCACGGCGGCGCCGGTGCGCGCCCAAGGGTTGGGCGACCCGTCCATGCCGGCCAGACAGCAGGCGCAAATGACGCTCGACCGTATGACGGAGGAAGAAAAGCTGTCTCTTGTCCATGGCGTGATCGCCGCGCGTTGGGGCGGCGAGCCAAAGGCCGCCGGATCGATCGGGTCGGCCGGCTACGTGCCGGGGGCGCCACGACTGGGCGTTCCTGCGTTGCAAGAGACCGACGCAGAGCTCGGCGTCGCCAATCCTGGCAATGTCCGCCCAGGCGACACGGCGACCGCTATGCCCTCCAATCTCGCCCTCGCCTCGACGTGGGACCTCAAGGCCGCGCGGCTGCAAGGCGAGTCGGTGGGCGCGGAGGCCAGGGCGAAGGGGTTCAATGTGCTCTTAGGCGGCGCGGCGAATCTCATTCGCGATCCGCGCGGCGGGCGCAATTTTGAGTATTTTTCGGAAGACCCTCTCCTCACCGGCTTGATGGCCGGCAGCCAAATCGACGGCGCGCAAAGCCGCCACCTCCTATCGACGATCAAGCACTTCGCGCTCAACGCCCAGGAAACCGATCGCGTGGTGCTCGATGCGCGCATCGACGAGGCCGCGATGCGCGAATCCGACCTCCTCGCTTTTGAGATCGCCATTGAGCGCGGGCGGCCAGGAAGCGTGATGTGCGCGTACAACAAGGTCAACGGAACCTATAGTTGTGAGAACGACTGGCTTCTCAACCAGGTGCTCAAGACCGATTGGCGATACCCGTTTTTTGTCATGTCCGACTGGGGCGCGGTCCATTCGACGGTTCGCTCGGCGATGGCCGGCCTCGATCAGGAATCCGGCGAGCAACTGGACACGGAGAATTTCTTAGAGGGCCCTCTCGTCCAGGCGATCGCCAACGGCGGCGTCCCTCGCGCCAAGCTCGATGACATGGCGCGACGGATCCTGACTTCGATCTTCGCACACGGCCTCGCCGATCCGACAACAAGCACAGAGCCAGCCGACGTCTCTGCGAGCGATCGGACCGCCCTCACAATCGCGCGCGAGGGCATCGTGCTCCTGAGAAACCAAGGCCTCCTGCCGCTCTCCCCCGACACGCGCCGCATTCTTGTGGTTGGAGCTCACGCGGATCGCGGCGTGCCCGCCGGCGGCGGCTCGTCCCAGGTTGCGCCGCGTGGCGGCATCGCGGCGAAGGAACAGCTCGGCCGGAACCGAGCCATGATCTTCGACCCGAGTTCGCCGTTGGATGCGATCCGCCTTCAGTTTCCGCGCGCCCGCGTCGATTTCGATGACGGCTCAGATCCTGCGCGGGCCGCAAGGGCCTCGGCTGAAACCGACGCCGTGATTCTGTTCGCCGATCAGTGGATGACTGAAACTGCCGACGCGACGAGTCTTGGGCTGCCTGGTGAACAGGACCCTCTTGTCGACGCCGTGACGCGCGCCAATCCCCGCACTGTGGTGGTTCTGGAAACGGGCGGCCCGGTCCTCATGCCCTGGCTCCAACAGGCAGCCGCCGTTCTCGAAGCCTGGTACCCTGGGCAGAAGGGCGGCGAGGCGATCGCCGAGATCCTTTCGGGCGCCGCCAACCCCTCGGGACGGCTACCAGTGACTTTCCCTCTCAGCGAACGCCAATTGCCCCACCCGAAGATCCAGGGCGATCCGACCGGCGCCCCGATCGGGCCCGTCGGCCGAGGCGGACATTATGGCGCGACCTTCACCGCCGTCTACGATGAAGGCGCCGCGGTCGGCTATAAGTGGTTCTTTGATCGAGGCGAGCGGCCGCTGTTCCCGTTCGGCTATGGCCTCTCCTACACCCAATTCGCCTTGCGTCAGCTCGCCGTGAACGTCACCGGCGTAACCGTCACGGTTGACACGACAGTGCTCAATTCCGGCGCCCGCGACGGCGCCGCGATTCCGCAATTGTATCTGTCGGGACCGCAAGACGCGCATATCGGTTTGAGACTCGTCGGTTGGGATCGAGTGGATCTCAAGCCGGGCGAAGAACGCCGCATCGCCGTCTCGATTGATCCGCGGCTACTCGCGACTTTCGACGAGCGCGCGAGGCGCTGGCGAATTGAACGGGGCGCTTACCATCTGATGGCCGGGTTCGATTCCGAGCAGCGGCCCCTTGCTGTCGACTTCGAAATTCAGTCGGCCAGCCTACCGCCCTGACGGAAATCCGACTCTCTCGTTTTCTCCAAGATTCATCCGCTCGCCCGAGGCGATCGCAGCCATCAGTTTGACCGCTGTGACAACCCTCCCCGCGCCTTCCCAAAATTCGGCGCTCTCCGGCGTTACGCGCAGCGCTCTGATGCGCGGATCGTTCTGATCCGCCCAGAAGGCCTTGTCGTAAACCGACCAGTATTTCTTGATCAGTTCCCTATCATTGAGCGTTTCCGCATGGCCGGAAATCGATACATATCTTTGGCTCTTGATGTCCGATAGCGCGAGACAGACCGATTGATTGCGACGAATCTCGTCGGCCTTCGGGGCGTCGGCGTCCGTTAGAAAGTAGATCGCGCCTTCATCGCGAGCCGAACGAACAGCCATAGGCCTCGCCCGCATGTTCTGGCCTTGTCCGTCATGGGTGACGACCATCGCGATCGGTATGTCCGCGATCAACTTCCACACGCGATCGATATCTTCCGCGCTATCAGTCATGGTTGCTCTTGTTCCGAGAGGTTTGGGTTTCGAGCGCAGGGGAATCCAAGCCCGCTGCGCCCGAGACGCCGGTCAGCTTCGGCTCGCTGTCCACTGGCCGCCGTACTTGAATTCGGGCGCCGCCTTGAGCTGCGCCTTCGTGGCGTTCATGGTCGCCTTCCAGACCTTGTTCTGCGCGTCATAAGACACCATCAACGAATCTGGATTGACCGCGACGTAGCGCGTGCCCATGCCGAGGAATCCGCCAACCGACAGAATGTAGCCGCTCACCTTCTTTGAAGGATCGAAGGCTACATCCTGGATCTTGCCGATGCTGTCGTTCTGGCTGTTGTAAATATCGAGGCCGACGACGTTTGACGTCAGCATGTTGTCGCTCTGCACCTGAATGAAGTTGGGTCCATTCGTCGGCACAGGCTGAGTTGCGGCGGTTTTCGCAGGATTGGCGGGCGCCATGTTCGGAGTTGCGCCCATACCCGGCGCGGCGGAAGGGTTGCTCATCTGATTTGCCGCCGCGCCGTTCTGCGGACTATCCGTTGTCGTGTTCTGCGCCATTGCGCTTGCGCTTGCGAGGGCGGCGACCGCCGCCGCGGCGAATAAAGTCTTACGCATGAGTGACCTCCTAGGCTCTGAGTGCCTGTGAAACCTCAAGCTTCCTAGGAATGTTCCGACCTTGACCACCGCATAATCGCTTCGCTCTCGCTCTCAGAGTTGAGAGGGCCTAACCCCGCCGGAAAGAGCGCCGAGAAGCCAAAGAACGATGAGAATGATCAGCACGAGGCCAAGCACGCCGCCCAACCCGGCGCCGCCGTATCGGCCATGAGCATAGTAGCCGCCTCCGCCGCCCAACAAGAGGATGATGACAATAATCAAGAGGATCGTCGTCACGATCGTTCTCCTCGTTCTAGGTCATGGTTACGCGGCGACGGAGCGGCGCTCCCTGACCTCTTCCGTGACCACGGTGAAGCGCGTCAGCCAGTGCGATCCGAAGGTCGCGATCATCGGGATATCGGCGGCGTCGCGACCGCGCGCGATCAGAATCCGGCCAATCCGCGGTTGATTATGTCGGGCGTCGAAGGTGAACCATCGACCCCCGATGAACGCTTCGAACCACGCATTGAAATCCATCGGCGCCGGGTCTGGCGGAACGCCAATGTCGCCGAGATAGCCGTTGCAGTAGCGCGCAGGAATGTTGAGACAGCGGCACAATGTCACGGCGAGATGGGTGAAGTCGCGGCATACGCCGACGCCTTCCGCCATGGCTTCGCTGGCTGTCCGCGTCGGCCTCGCCTCCGGATAGCTGAATCGAAGTCGCTGGTGGACGAAGTCGCAGACCGCCTGCACCCGCGCCCATCCTCCGCTGACGGCGCCGAACTGGCCCCAGGCAAAATCCGACAAGAGTTCGGTCTCGCAATACCGGCTGGGCCGAAGAAACTGCAGCGTCTCAGGCGGCAGGTCTGACACCGGCAAAAGCTCAGCGGAGGCGTTCACCTCATCCGTGCTTCCATCGCAATGGAACACGCCGTCGAGGCGCAGCGACATCGCGCCCGCTGGCGCAGACAATCGCCTGACCACATTTCCCTGATCGTCGATAAACTGCTGAGCCGGCGTGGGTGGTGAGACTTCGAGAGCCGATTCCTCGACCACGCCGCTCCGAGCGTCCGAGTGGACGTCCATCATGGTCAGGATCGTCGCCGGTTGCGCGAGATTTAGCGCAATGTCAAAGCCGTACCGTATCTGCATCTGAAAACCCCAAGCGCGAGCCCAAGCACGCGCGACAGCCATTTCAGCGGGCTCAACGAGCTTAGTGCGGGATTTGTTCCCCGCTCGGAACCGGTCGCCCTACCGCTCCTCCTTCGCGCGCACGGCCGCGAGAAGGGATTCAGCATCGGCAGGTTCAGCCATCCGCAGCGCTTGTGGCTCGTCCCGGTCCTGGACATGGGGGCTATCGCGACGCAATTCTTCTAAAAGCCCGATAACCTTAGCGATTTTGTGTTCGGTCAGAATCGCGAGTTCGAGCGTCAAGGTGTCGCGATGGGCGTTGAGTTCGTCTTCGTGCTTCTGGGCTACGAGCACGAGCATAACAAGCGCAAGAGAGAACAAAGTGACGACCACTTCCAACCAGGCAAACGGCGGCGGGTCGATCGGCTGCGCTCCAAGCCGCTCTGCGATCCAATTGGCGGCGATCCACGCCAGCACGGTGAAAGCCGCCAGAGCTAGGAACCACGGCCGGCCCATGAGGGCTGCGATGCTGTTCACGACGCGCTGCGGACTGGTCGTTCTGAGATGATGCTCGGAATGGAGTTGCGTAACCGAACGCACCGCCTTGTCGACGTGGTCCGGGAAATTCGCTTCAAGCGAGCGATCCGCCATCCGGCCTCGAAAATCTTGGAGCGCCGGCGAGACCATCCAGTCTCGCCGGTCGCCTTCATGCCTAATGTTACTTCTGGGACTGACTCTTGCTGTGCGCGGCCTCGGAAGACTCGTGCGCGGTCTTCGAGTGGCCGTGCGCCTTCATCGACTCCTCACGGCCTTTGGCGTGGTCGCCTTTGCCGTGGTGCTCGGCCGCCGTGCGATGGCTCCTCGCGGCAGTTTCGTGATGCTCGGCCGCCCTTGTATGAGCTTCTCTTGGCATACCCATGTCTCCTTGGCTGGTGATGGCCAAGTAACATTCGAAAGGCGTCATCGTTCCAGCCACAAGCGAGATCCTGACCAACGGCTCGCCTCGAGCAATGGACAGCGCTTCCCGCGTTCTGTGCTCGTTCCATCGCGCCACCGGTGAAAGAGAAAATTAAGGGCGTTCGCGCCTCTTAAGGGAACCAAATCGCGCGAACGTTACTTAGAGACCCGGGATGGTGAGGATGAATGAAGCGCGCGTAACCAAGCTTGAGAATCTGGCGCCACGGACAGGGTCGCAAGATCAGGGTGGCACGGCGGCGGCGCAGGCCATCGGCCGTGCGCTCGGAGCCCATTATTCTGACTTAGTTCAGGCGCCTCTGCCTGATAAGCTCTTGGAGTTATTGGCTCGGCTCGACGACGAGCAGAAATCAAAAGGAAGCCGCGATGCCCTCGGCTGACTTCAAGGATGAGTTGCTCGGGGAAATCAGGAATCTGCGCGCGTTTGCAATCTCGTTGTCTGGCTCCGTGTCGCTGGCCGACGATCTCGTCCAAGAGTCGCTGCTGCGGGCGTGGGCAAATTCCGAGAAGTTCCAACCTGGCACCAGCCTGAGAGCTTGGTTGTTCACCATACTGCGCAATATTTATTACTCGAACTACCGCAAGCGCGCTCGCGAGGTGCAGGACAGCGAAGGCCTGTACGCCCGCCGGCTCACCGTTCCCGGCGACCAGGAAAGCCACCTCGACCTTGAGGATTTTCGTCAGGCTTTGACCAAGCTTCCCGCTGAGCAGCGTGAAGTCTTGACGCTGATTGGCGCGAGCGGGCTTTCCTATGAGGAGGCTGCGGCCGTCTGCCAAGTAGGAATTGGCACAATCAAGAGCCGTCTCAGCCGCGCTCGCGCCAAGCTGGTCGAGCTCTTGGAGCTCGATGTGTCATCCCACGAGTCGGTCGAGCGGAAGGTCCGCCGCGTCGGCTAGACCTGCGCCATCTTTGATAGAGGCGCTGCGGTCTTCCGCCTAGGAGAGCCGCATCGCGATCAGCCCTCGAGAAAGCGCAAAATCGCCGCAGCCGAGCGGTCTTATTGAGAGTGCGCCCGAGGGCCGCAGATCCGCGGATCGAGCGTGGAACCTTCACCGCAAGCGGCTGTTTATTGGTCAGCTGAGCGCCGGGCGCGAGCGCCGGCAGCGATCAGAACGAGGGCGACTCGACGGGTCTGGCAGGCGGCAAACTTAGCCGGCCGAGAGGATGCTCGAACCGTTCTTCGCGGAGCCGGATGTTCACACCGAGCGGCGCCAAACGAAGAGGAATGAAGGACGACATGAGCGACCGCAATGACCGGATCCGAGAGATTGCCTACTTCCTGTGGATGGACGAGGGACGTCCGGAGGGCCAGGCTGATCGACACTGGCAGTATGCTGAGGTGATCGTCGACTCCGAGCCGCTTGAACGCAAGCGCACCGAAGGCGAGCCTCCTGGCGAGCCCGCCACTGGTGTGGCAAGTGTGGCAGGCTCCTCTTCTCTCGGAACTGATACGGTAGGCGCGTCAGCCGCCCCCGGAGGCGGCCCGCGCAGGGCCCAGAAATAAACGCGCAAGCTCGCAACCTTAGCCGCCGGCGACGCGATCGGCCCCGGCTTTACCCGGGGCCTTCTCCGCGACCTATTGCCAGCTTTGGTTTTGATACCAGCTATCGATTTGCTTCCGTGTCTCGTCACGAGCAATGCCGTATCGTTCTTGAATTATTCCCTCGAGTTTTTCACGGCTCCCATTGATCTGAGTGATGTCGTCGTCGGTAAGCTTGCCCCACTGCTGCTTGACCGCGCCTTTCACCTGCTTCCAGTTTCCTTCAACCCGATTCCAGTCCATTTGAGCCTCCTTCATCCAAGGTAGGAACGGAGACGCGCGCGATTCTGTTCCAAAAGGAGAAAATCTGCCCGAACCGCCCTGTGGTCGGGACACAAAGCGAGGACCGGATTCGCCAAGACGTCGCCCGGGCGTTTCTTCCTTGACTGGCGCACTGGCGCACTGGCATGCCGCAACATAAGTTGGCGGGTCGGGGTCAAACGGGCTCCGTTCACGCATAGCCTGGCGGACAGCGGATTCATGCCATCAACCGATCGCCCGGTGAAACGCGTCGACCCAAAGCGGGCAACCAAGAGCCGCAACCCTACTTTGCGCGCTCTCGAAGACCGCATTCGTCAGCAGGAAATTCTTGCGGAGCTTGGGGTCGGCGCGCTTCAGGGACCGGGATTCGACCAGCTTCTCATGGATACGGCGCGGCTGACGGCCGAGGGGCTTCGGACCGAATTTTGTAAGGTGCTCGAATACCTGCCGGGCGAAAACCGCTTTCTGGTCAGGGCTGGCATCGGCTGGGAGCCAGGCGTCGTCGGCGTCGTCACCATCGGCGCGGATCTCGCATCGCCGGCCGGATTTGCGCTGAAGACCGGCAAGCCGGTGATTTCCAATCACCTCGACAACGAGGGTCGCTTCCGCACGCCGGAACTCCTCATCAGGCATGGGGTGGTCCGAGCCATGAACGTGATCCTGCAGGGCGACGGCCGGCCCTTCGGCGTACTGGAGGTCGACAGTCGATCGGGGAACGACTTCGTCGAGCATGACCTCGCGTTTCTGCAAGGCGCCGCGAACATCCTGGGAATGGCGATCGAACGGGAGAGGCATGAGCGAAATCTGATGACGGCGCTCGAGCGCCATCAGTTCCTCGTCAAGGAGATGAACCACCGCGTCAAGAACAGCCTCGCGCTGGTCGTCGGCATGCTGCGCCTTCAGGCGCGCGAAATTTCCGATGCGAGCTTCGCTCAACAACTCGAAGCCGCGACGCTCCGCGTCGGCGCCATCGCCCGAGTGCACGAGCAGCTCTATCAATCCGCCGATATCGAGCGTTTTGACGTAGGACGATACATCGAGGCGATCTGCAAGGATCTGAGCGCCAGCTTCGCGCAATGTAAAATTCACGTCGAGGCGCAGGCGGGGATTATCATCTCGACCGATCGTGCGATTTCGTCCGCGCTGATCGTCAACGAACTCGTCTCGAACGCGGTGAAGCACGCCTATCAGGGACGCGGCGGCGGCAATGTATGGGTCAATGTCGCCGCCACCGGAGTCGACAAGTTTTCCATCGCCGTCCGGGACGAAGGCGGCGGACTTCCCGAGGGATTTCAGTTTGGGAAGGGAAAGAGCCTGGGGGGCCGTATGGTGCATGCGCTCGCGGAGCAGTTGAGCGGGTCCTTCGAGGTCACCGCGCACCACCCCGGCGTCGAGTTCATCCTGACCGCTCCGCTGACGCCGTAGGTGCGGTCCTCCAATTCATTTTTCCGCTTCGTCATTGAGACGGTCGAGTAGCTGCAGAAGGCGATCCGGGACGGGTTCGACAGCGACCGCGTCATATATGGCTTTCAACTGATCGGCGATATACTGATCCGCTTTCGCCGTCGCCGCGGAGATCGATTGATCATCGCTGACAGCCGCCTTCGCTCGCTTCCGTGGCTTTCCAGGAGCTTGTTCTGGCATTGGCGATCTCCGAGCCTCCTTATCTTGCCGTGGGAAGCCCAGGATCCCAGGATGCGCCCGCCCTATTCGACACGAGAAGTTGCCGTTAGACAAGTGAGTGCAGGAAATAGAAACGCCTCAAGCGGCTCCATCCGACGGCTTGGAGCGACCTGATCCGGCGGGTCCGCTTATCGCGACGTCTTTCAATGGAGCGACCAATCGCCACGTAACGCCGTCAGCGTCGAAGCTCAATTTCGACGAACTGTTCAAGCCCGCGTCGGTCAGACGCTCAATGACAACTCTCCCGAACCCGATTGTTGGCATCGAGCTGACGGGGGGGCCGCCCTGCTCCCGCCACGTCATTTCCAACATCGGCTCGTCGCCGCTCTCGTCGATCCGCCAACCGAGAGACACTTGACCATCGACCGCATCGGAGAACGCGCCATGCTTATACGCATTGTCGCACAGCTCACGCAAAGCAAGGCCAAGCGTTTGCGTCGCGTTCGGGCTCAGAAGGATCTCCGGCCCGCCACTCGCGAAATGCTTTCCTCGAAAGCCTGCGGCTTGCGCCCGCACCAGCGCCTCGAGCGGAACCCCGCGCCAATCCCGATCAGTCAGGAGATCCTGGCTGGCGGCTAGTCCGAGCAATCGCTCCGAATATCGCTCTTGAAACTCGTGGACCGTCGCGGCGTTCGTCACTCCGCTTCTGGCGATGGCGTGCGCGACCGCAAGCAGATTGCGCGAGCGATGATTGACCTCCGTCATGAGGTTCCTGATGTTTTCTTCCCGCTGCTTCTGCTCGTCGATGTCCGTCGTCGCGCCATACCATCTGACGACGGTCCCGTTTGCATCGAGCAGCGGCGAGGCGCGGCTGAGATGCCACGCGTATCCTTTGCCGACCACAAACAGCCGGTGCTCCATTTCGTAAGGGGCTGCGGCCTCTTTCGCACGGACCCACGCCTCGGCCGTGGCCCGCCGATCGTCCGGATGAATGATCTCATCCCAATCCGTGCGGCCGATCGTTCCGTACTTTTCGCGCCGCGAATTGGCATACTCGATTCGCCCGTCTGGCCCGGCGGTCCATACGAGCTGAGGCATGCTGTCGGCCAAAAGCCTAAAATGCTCTTCGCGGCTGCGCAGTTCCTGCTCCGTGCGACGATGTTGCTCCGTGCGCAAGGCGATCAGTTGGGAGGCTTTCGATAGGGCGTTTGACAGGCTGTCGAATTCTTTGACGCCGGTGAGCGTCGTAGCGATGGGCGCGCCGGTCAGAACATTCCTCGTCTTCGATTCGAGTTCTCGCACTTGTTGGGTGAGAGCCCGGGCGTTCAAATATGAGAGTAAAAGGCTGCCCAGTATCGCGATCGCCGCCAGCGCCGACGTGAGCAAAAGCGCGCTCGGACCGATTCCGGTCCCTTTCGCCGGAGCTGCGACGCCTACGGTCCATCCGCCCCCGACCGGGGCGTAGGCGGACACGACCTTTTTGCCGTCGACGGAGGTATGCGTGACTGTCGACTGAGGGATATGGCGCCCCGCATCGCGAAATTCCAAGCTCGCTAATGTTCGCGGCCCACCCGGCGCGGCCGGGATGCGAGCGACAAATGCGCCCCCCTTATCGATAATTCCCGACAGCCAGTTTGACGGGAAGCCCTGGCGCCGAATTAGATCGCCAAACGGCTTCAGAGGAAGAAACATCGAGAGTTCATAGATCGGCTTCCCGTCAAGCAAGACGGGCGTCTCGATCGACGCGTAGGATTCGGACGAATCAGAGTCCACGTGAACATCAGAAAGAAAGGGTGCGCGCGACTCGATCGCTCGATCAACGAGCGCTGTCCGATTGCGCAGCAGCACTGAATCCGAAGGCAATGGGGGAATGGTCAACGCCACTTCGCCACCGGGTCGCGATACGATCAACTTCGCGCCGGGAAGGTCAACGAGCATATCTCGGGCCTGCTCAGCGAAGCCGGTCAGATCATCCCGCTCCAGAAATTTTGAGTGGGAGAGCGCCGCCGATAATAAGAAATGCGCGTTGATTTCGCGCCCGACAGTATCGGCCAACGCGTAAGCGTCGCCAATCAACATCTCCTTTTCAGCTTTGCGCTCGCTATCGGCGATCCATCCGAGCATCAGAAACGCAAAGGCGACAAGGGGCAGAACGATGGCCAGCGCGGACACGCTCAGCCGCCAGCTCAGCGAGCGCGACTTGGTCACGGCCCCAGTCCTGTCACCCAAATCCTTCGGAGAGACAGATGCGTCGGGGGTGAGGCCTTTGGCGCGGCCCACCAGCCCATTTCGCGGTCCAGTTCGTTCCACTCCGGGGTGGCGAGCCCCGATCGTTAAAGACGGCATCACGAGGCTCGGCTCGCCCCGCCAAAAGCTTCGGTTGAACAAGACGCCAGCCCACGCGCGCGCTCGGCCGAAAGCCCCGCAGCGATTGCGCCGATCCCGATAACGATCCTCCCTTCGTCGTCCAAGACATGGATCTGCTTTCCTCGATCACTCTCGCCTTCCGCGATGCGGAACACCCGACGCCAAACCGCGTCGAGGTCAGCCGCTGGATGACGCTCGCGCGAAATCCTCGCTCCGTCCCCGTTAATTAGGCAGAACTCATAATAGGGCACAGCATTCCCTCTCGGATATCGCTACCCAGAACATTGAGCGGCGACTAAGGTTCCGCCTGCAAACGGCTTTTTCGCTTCCGAGGGGACGACGGAGGGTTGGGCGCCCCGGACGTTCAGCCGGCCGCCGCCTTCGCGGGCTTCCGCTGCGACTTTCGATCGAAGAACAAAGCCTGGCTGATGACCGCTTTCACCGAGTCCGCGCTGAACGGCTTCGTGATGAGGAACGCGGGCTCGGGCGCCTGTCCGGTGAGGAAGCGTTCGGGGAACGCGGTTATGAAGATAACCGGAACCTCCTCGGCCCCCAAGATCTCGTTGACCGCGTCGAGACCTGAACTTCCGTCCGCGAGCTGAATGTCCGCGAGAATGAGGCCCGGGCGATTTTTCAGGGCCGCACGCACCGCCTCCGTATGGGTCCGAGCGATTGTCGTGACGTCGTGGCCAAGTTGCGTCACGAGCGTCTGGATATCGAGCGCGATCAGCGGTTCATCTTCGATGATCAACACGCGGGTGCGAATCTGGCTCGAAATCTCGAGACCCGCGCGCTCGACGAGGCCCAGCGCCTCATCTTCCGAGCAATCCAGGACTTGCCCGATTTCCCTCGGCCTGAAGGATTCCACGGCGTTCAACAAAAACGCGATGCGAGGCTCGAGCGAGATGGCGGCGAGACTTCTGTTCGCGCCCGCTTCATCCCCCAAGGGAGGCGGCTCGACATCACTATTGAGCGGCACATCGCGCCAGCCGCGCAAGAACAACTTGTAGAGGGCGACTTTGGGATCGAGGTCGGCGTCAAAACAGTCGGGATCCGCCAGGATCGCCTCGAGGGTGGCCGCAACATAGGCGTCGCCCGACGCCTGCGTCCCGCACAGCGCGCGCGCAAATCTGCGCAAGAAAGGGAGATGGGGCGCAATAGCGTCCGAGATCGACATGTCGTTCCTCCTAGTCTTCAGACTTGGAATGGGGCGCGCGACTTAGTTCGTCAGCAACCGCGGCGATTGCAAGCGCCTTGTTCCGTTGGCGAAGGGCGTCCCACAAAGAGTCCCCGGGTGAATAGCCCGTCATGTCACCCATTCTGCGCAGCGGACCATTTTTTGAAATCAAAGTCGCAACCGCCGAAAACCCGCAACTGACGGATTTGTTCCCTCCTCCCCCCAGGCCAGAAATCGGTCGGAAGTCAAAGAAAGGTTGCTTCGAATCTAGATGTGGTACATCGGCGCGCGGTCGTCGGCGGACGAACGGGCGCGCATTTCGGCCAGGGTGCAGCGATCGAGCACATTGGCGATGGCGTTGCGCGCCTCAACCATAATGAGGCGGACCGAGCAGGTTTTGAGATCGCCGCAGTCCTCGCAACGTCGAAACGCGGTGACCGACGCGCAGGGAATCGGCGCCAGGGGCCCGTCAAGCGCTCGCACAATGGCGCCGACTTTTATCTCATGGGCTGGGCGCGCCAGAGCGTATCCCCCGCCTTTGCCTTTTTTCGAATAGACGAGGCCCGCGTGCCGCAGCTCCGTGAGAATGTGATCCAGGAATTTTTTCGAAATCGAGTTGGTTTCGGCGATGTCCGCCACTTGAGCCAGCTCGTTCGCCCCCAGGCCAGCCAGATGAACCATAGCCTTGAGACCGTATTTCCCCTTCTTTGTCAGCACAATTCGGTCCTAAGTCTCGGTTGGGAAGCCCCGTGGCCGGCAGAATCGGCGAAAGCCCCTTCGTCATAGCCCTCCGATTTCGCGAGCGCCAGCATCCACAAGGCGACCGCGCTATTGATCATCCGTCTTGAGCGGCTGTGGGCCTCGCTGGTCGCCGGGTCTCGAGCTTGTGGCCCGAGCGGCGTTGGACGTGGAGTTCGCCCTACGAAAGCGCCAGGCGCGGGCTATCGGTTCGGGAGGAAGGGCGACAAAAGCAGGCGGCCCGACGATCGAGAGATCCCCTCGCCCTCACCGGCGCGGGCGCACCGGGAGCGACTTCAGCGCAACGACCGTAACGACAATGATGACGAACAAGGCGATGAGGCCGAACCACAGAAGGTAGACTTCGGTCATGAGACCTCCTCGGACCAGCCGCTTAGCGAACAATTTTATCCGCGGTCAAGCGAGACCGGAGCCATTTGGTTTATAACGAGATCCCGCGGGCGGCGCCGCTCTTAAGCGACGATTGTGGGACCGACGCCCCGCCGCATGACGCGCATTATTCTGGATGAATGAGATGAGCAATCCTACACCTGAGCAAAAGCTGGCCGCTCTCGGTCTGACATTGCCCGCCGCCCCCACTCCGCTCGCCAACTACGTTCCCTATCGCTGGGCGGGCAATCTTCTGTTTCTCTCCGGCCAGGGACCCAGGAAACCCGACGGAACTTTCGAAATCGGGCGCCTTGGCAAGAACGCGACAGTCGACGACGGCTATCGGGCGGCTCGTCTGACCGGCCTGAACTTGCTGGCGCTCGCAAAATCGGCGATCGGCGAACTCGCGCGCATTGAGGCGGTCGTCAAAGTGTTCGGCATGGTCAACGCCGAGCCGGACTTCGGCGATCATCCCAAAGTCATCAACGGTTGTTCCGACTTGCTTGTCGAAACGCTGGGCGAGGCGGGCCGCCACGCGCGATCGGCCGTCGGCATGGGTTCCTTGCCCAATGGCATCATGGTCGAGATCGAGGCCATCTTGCAGATCCGGTCCTGAGCCAAGCATCGCGACCGCCATTTCCGCGAATTCCATTCCATCAGGCGCTTACGGCGCCATTTCCGCCGCTCCCCCGCTTGCGTGCGACTGTGGTCAGCGCAGCGGCGCGCCCTGCTTCTGCGCCGCTGCGATCGCGCCCGATATGCGCAAGGCGGCGCAAGCCGCGCCGTAGCCGTTATCGATATTGACGGCTGTGATTCCAGGCGCGCAACTGGCCAGGGACGCATGAAGCGCGGTCGCCCCGCCGGCCGCGACGCCATAGCCAACGGACGTCGGCAGCGCAATCACGGCGCTCGAAACAAGGCCGCCGAGCACGCTGACGAGCGCCGCGTCCATGCCGGCGGCCACGATGACGATGGGACTCGACCGGATCTCCTCGATGCGTTCGAGGAGACGCCAAAGCCCGGCCACGCCGATGTCGGTATATTCGCGATACGGGCAGCCGGCGTAGGCGAGCGTGCGCGCGGCCTCGCGACCGGCCGCGAGGTCGGACGTTCCCGCCATGACGATCGCGACCGGCGCTCTGGGCAGAGCTTCGACGGGCCGGCCGAAAATGGCGGTCCGCGAAAGGGGGTCGTAGTCCAGTTCGGCGCCATAGCGGGCGGTCAAGGCCTGATGCTTCGTCCCATCGAGACGCGTGAGCAGCATGCGTCCAGACCTCGCCCGGACGGCGTCGACAATCGCCGAGATCTGGTCAACGGTCTTGCCCTCGCAAAAGAGCGCTTCGTCCAGACCGATTCTCGCGCCGCGTTCAAAATCGAGCTTGAACTCGCCCGTCATGCGCTCGCACGCAAAAAGGCGCTGCCGTTGCGATAGGGCTCGAACGAGAGATCGGACGTCCTGGCAATCCCAGCGAAGATTCGATCCGCCTCGGCGCGCGCCTCGACTTCGCGTTCGCCAACGATCGCCCCGAGCGTTTTTGGGTCAAGCTCGATCACGATCCCCTTCGCGCGGACGCGGCAGCGCACGGTTCCCGCTGGAAAGTCCCTGGCGATGCTGCGCTCCATCGCATGAATCGCGGTCAAGACCTCCGGGCGGATCGCGATGCCAGTCTCGACCCGGCTCGAAAGGCAAGGCGCCGCGGGCAGTTCCGACAAAGCCCCCAAGCCCAGATCGCGAGCGAGCGCGCGCACGGTTTTCTTGTCGACGCTGGCCTCGAGATACGGATGACGCACCGAATGCCGTTTGGCGGCGTCGAGCCCCGGCCGATATTCTCCGAGGTCGTCGAGATTGGCGCCTGAGAGAATTTGCGCGTCGCTCTGGCGCGCGATGCAATCGTAGAGATTGATCTTGCAGAAGAAGCAGCGATCGACTGGATTCGCCAGATAATTCTCATCCGTGAATTCGCCCGCGTTCACGATGCGCAGGCGCCATTCTTCAGTCGTCGCGAGCCGTTCGACGCGTTCGGTCGCCTCCCGCGGCACCGCAGGCGAGACGGCGTGAAACATCTCGACCCGCGAGCCCTCGGTGCGATGGGCGAAGGTCGCGAGCGTCATGCTGTCGACGCCGCCGCTGACCGCGACCGCGAGCGGGCCAGCTATACCCGACAAGACAGCGGCCAATCGCCGCTCAGCGCTTGCGCTTGCTCGAAGCTCGTGCATTGTCAGAGGCCCTGCTCCGTGTCGTCGCCGCCGCCGGCCGTACCGAGCGCAACCGCCGCGGCCTTCCGCCTGAGGCGCGCGCGTCGCGCCTGGCCGCGATGGGCCGCCACATCCGCGGCCTCCGCCTTGCCGCTTGGCGCTCCACCCGGGCGATCGACAATCTTGACCTGCACCCTCTCGCCCTCCACGTCCACCGCCTCCAACCTTCGGCGCAGGATCGCGCCTTCGGTCAGCTGGTGTCGCAAGCCGATGGTCGTCGTCTCCTCAAAACAGGCGACAATCACGTTATCGAGCGCGCCGGGCTCGGCCAGAACCTGCACATGCGCCGCGACGCGGCCCTTCTTACCGGCAACGGAATTCTGGGTCACGTCGAAAACCCCATTCAACGCACGGATATGATCGAGCCCGATCGCCAAATCTTCCGGCGACTGATCGTCGACCTCGAACGTGACGACGGCCAATTGCCTTCGGCCGACCTCGTCGAGAGGCGCCGTCGTCGCGTCGTCGAACGCCAGCACGCGCACGCAATTGCTCACGCCCGGCAAGGTTCGCGCGCCGAATCCGACGCCGGTGCGCGCGATGCGGCGGGCGCGCCTGTCAGGCGGCGCATGGGGATCGATGAGATAGGCTGCGAGCGCCGCGCCTGTCGGGGTCACGCGCTCGCCCGGAACCCCGTCGTCGATGACGGGCAGGCCTTGCAAGAGAATGGCCGTTGCTGGCGCAGGCACCGGCAGAACGCCGTGCGCCGACATGATCCGCCCGGATCCGAGCGGCAATGGCGCGGAGGTCCAGCGGTCAGCCCGGATCAGCGCGATCAATTGTGCGGCCGCCACGATATCGACGATCGAATCGACCGCGCCCACTTCGTGGAACGTGACGGATTCCACCGGCACCCCATGCACCCTGGCTTCCGCTTGAGCCAGGCGCTCGAAGATCGCGAGCGCGCGCCTCTTCACTTCGCTGTCGAGCCCCGAGCCGGCGAGATCGGCCCGAATGCTGGCCCAGGCCTTGTGGCCCGCGTGGCGATGGGGAATGGACGTATGCCCGTGATGGCCCCCCCTCTCATGCGCGTGAAGGGACTCGTGATGGCCGGCGGCGTGTGGGCTGCGCTCTTCAAGCTCCGGCCCCGGCTGTTCGGCGCGGACGAGAAATCGGCTGCCGGCGAATGAATGATCGTGATGCGAGACGAGTTGGCATTCCGCGGCGGGGCCGAGATCGAGCGACGCGATCGCCGCCTGCACCTGCGGCCAATGTTCGGGGAACGCGTCGAGAAGGGCCGAAACGAACATGTCGCCGGACAAACCGCCGAGCGGATCGAGATGAATGTCCAAGTCGCTCTCCAGGGATCGGGCGCGCCGACCTCAATCCGCCAATATAGCGCATTCGGGCATTGCGCGCGGCAGATCCCCTCCAGCCGCAGGGCGGAATCATAAATCGTTAACGCCGCGCTCCAACAGCCATTGACCTCGTCCTGAGGCGCCCCGAAGGGCCTCGAAGGACGTTCCAGCGGGCGCAAGCTGGCCGTGAGCGCGATCTCGACCATCCTTCGAGGCCCTTTGCTCCCGCAAAGGGCGCCTCAGGATGAGGCCCGTACCAAGAAATACCGGACCTTAACGATTCATGATCGCGCCTGCTCCCAGCCGGCCCGGCGGCGGGCGCGATCGCTTGGCTTAAGCAATTGACAACGGGCGCCGTATGTTCGATCACAATCGGCAGGGATACGCGAGAGAACGCGCGCGGCGCCTTCGACGAGAACGCCCGGCCCCGGCTTCGCCGATGCTGCTGTCGCCTCAAGGCGGCGCAAACGTTCAAGCGGTCAAATGGAGCGCGCGCCCGTGTCAGGCTCTCAATCGATTGGCCTTCTTTACGATCGTGGGCATCTCCAGCTCAAGATGCCCGCCAACGCGGATGTCACCCTGATCGCCAAGGGCAAGCTGCAAAAGCTCGCCGATCCCGCAGCGGCGGTCCGCCACTCCCTTTCGCATCCGATCGACTCGCCGCCGCTCGCCGAACTCGCCCGCGGGCGCAAGAGCGCCTGCATTCTGATTTGCGACATTACCCGGCCCGTGCCCAACCGTCTCTTCCTGCGGCCGATGATCGAAACCCTCGTGGCTTCGGGCATCCCCCTCGATCGCATCGTCATTCTGGTCGCGACCGGCCTGCATCGCCCGAATCTCGGGGGTGAGCTCGCCGAGGTGGTCGGCGACCCGTGGGTCATGGAGCACGTCCGGATCGAAAACCATGACGCGCGCGACGAGGCCGCTCATGTCGATTTCGGCGTCACCGCCACGCGCGGCACCCCCGTCAAGCTCGACCGCACGCTCGTGGAGGCGGATCTGCGCATCGCGACCGGCCTGGTCGAGCCGCATTTCATGGCGGGCTGGTCGGGCGGCCGGAAGGTCGTCGCGCCCGGCGTCGCGCATCACGAAACCATCCGCACCTTTCATTCGGCGCGCTTCATGGAAGATCCGCTCGCCGTCCAGTGCAACCTGGTCGGCAATCCGCTGCACGAGGAGCAGCTCGAGATCGTCCGAGCCCTCGGCGAACTCTACGCCCTCAACACCGTGATCGATGACGACCGCGATCTCGTCTACGTCAGTTTCGGCGAGATCATCGCCAGCCATGCGGCCGCCGTGGAATTCGTGGACGGCGCCATTCGCGTGCCGACGCGCCGCAAGTTCAAGACGGTCGTCACATCCTCGGCCGGCTATCCCCTCGACAAGACCTATTATCAGACGATCAAGGGGATGGTGACGCCGATGGATATTCTCGAGCCAGGCGGCGCCTTGATCATGGCGTCGGCCTGCTCGGAAGGATTCGGCTCGAAGGAATTTCGTGACGCCCAGCGCCGGCTGATCCAGCTCGGGCCCGAGAAATTCCTTGCGACCCTGACGGCCAAGTCTTTGGCCGACGTGGACGAATGGCAGACGGAAATGCAGCTGAAGCCGATGCGGGTCGGTCGGATCTCCCTCTACACGTCGGGCTTGTCGAGCGAGGAGCGCGGCTTGACCGGAGTCGAGATGGTCAGCGACCTCGACGACACGATCGCGCGCGCCATCTCACAGGCCGGCGATCCGCATGTCGCAGTGATCCCCGAGGGACCGTACGTGGTTCCCTATCACCACGCCCAGTGAGTTCTTCGCCGCCGTCGACTTATAGACGCCCTTCACGCCTTTAATGATTTCAAGGCGTTAGTCGCGTGCTTCGACGTCGCCAGCCCAGCGTCGTTCGGGCCGCTGCGCGCTCCTTTGCACAATCTATAAGCGCTATAACGAGACCACGGCGCCGCCCAGTCAATTTGTCGGGAGGTCAAGATAATGTGATGTGCACTGCAACAATCCGCGCCTATATGTCTGATTGCGCTAACGACCCAGGCTCCAGAGCGGCGGCGATTTGGCGGCGGGGCTGAGCGGAATGGGGCGTAGCGATTCAAGTGCAGGCTTAAATTCATGGTAGCCGTCGTTCGGTTGGCTCTGGCGCGCCCCTACACCTTCGTCGTCATGGCGATTCTGGTGATGATTTTTGGCGTCATGTCGGCGATTCGGACCCCAACCGACATCTTCCCCAACATCGGCATTCCGGTCATTTCGGTGGTGTGGGGCTATACAGGCCTCGCGCCCGACGACATGTCCGGCCGAATCGTTGCGCCTTACGAACGCGTGCTGACCACCACGGTCAACGACATCGAGCATATCGAGTCGCAGTCCTTCCCGGGCATGGGCGTCGTCAAGATCTTCTTTCAGCCGAACGTCAACTTCAACGCCGCTCAGGCGCAGGTGACGTCGATTTCCCAGACCATCCTGAAGCAGCTTCCCGCGGGCGCCACCCCGCCCATCATTCTCGCCTACAACGCCTCGAGCGTCCCGGTCATCCAGCTCGCTTTGTCGAGCGACGCCCATTCCCAGGTCGAGCTGGCCGATCTCGCCCTGAACTTCATTCGGCCGCAGCTTGTGACCGTCCCCGGCGCTCAGCTTCCCTATCCTTACGGTGGGGCGACCCGCCAGGTGCAGATCGACCTCGACCAGAACGCGCTGCGCGCCCACAACGTTTCGGCCACCGACGTCGGCGCCGCTCTGGCTCTGCAGAATCAAATCAGCCCGGTCGGAACGGAGAAGATCGGCGCCTACGAATTCACCGTCGACCTCAACAATTCGCCCAAGGCGGTGGCCGATTTCAACAATCTCCCCGTCAAGGTGGTCAACGGGACCGTCGTCTTCATGCGCGACGTGGCTTACGTCCATGATGGTTCGCCGCCGCAGACCAATGTCGTCCAGCTCGACGGCTCGAAGGGCGTTCTCATGTCGATCCTCAAGATCGGCTCGGCGTCCACGCTCGACATCATCGACGGCGTCAAGGCGCGGCTTCCGGCAATTCAGGCCACGCTTCCCCCGGGCGTGAAGCTGAAGTTCGTCGCCGACCAGTCGGATTTCGTCAAAGAGTCGGTCATGGCGGTCGTCCGCGAGGGATTGATCGCAGCGACTCTCACCGGGCTCATGATCCTCATCTTTCTGGGCAGCTGGCGCTCCACGCTCATCATCACGGTGTCGATACCGCTTGCGGTCCTGAGTTCGTTGACGGTGCTCTCGCTCCTGGGTCAGACCATCAATGTGATGACGCTCGGCGGCCTCGCCTTGGCCGTCGGCATCCTGGTCGACGACGCGACGGTGACGATCGAGAACATCAATCGCCACATGGAGCATGGCGAGGACATCCTGACCGCGATCACCAAAGGCGCACAAGAGATCATGCCGCCGGCGACCATCGCGCTCTTTTGCATCTGCATCGTTTTCGTTCCCCTCCTGACGCTCGGCGGCGTGGCGGGCTATCTCTTCCGCCCTCTCGCGATGGCGGTCGTCTTCGCGATGATCGCGTCCTACATTCTCACCTACACGCTCGTGCCGACGATGGCGCATTTCCTCCTCAAGAATCAGCACCGTCATGGGGCGGGAGACGAGTCGGGCGAGCCGCGGAAACTCGGTGTGTTCGGCCGTTTCCAGCAACGCTTCGAGCATTATTTCGAGAAGTTCCGGCAAGGCTATCTGTCGATCCTCGGCCTGGCGCTCCACCATCGCTGGGCGTTCGCCGGCGGCTTCCTTGCCTTTGCGCTGCTGTCGCTTGGCCTCACGCCCTTCCTTGGCCAGGACTTCTTTCCTTCGATCGATTCCCCCGCCATCCGGATGCATATCAGGGCGCCGACCGGAACGCGGATCGAGGAGACGACGCGGCTCACCGATCAGGTGGAGCAGAAGATTCGCTTGATCATTCCGAAGGATCGGGTCGCCAGCATCGTCAACAACATCGGTCTTCCGAACAGCGGCATCAACCTCTCGTACCAGAACACCGGAACGATCGGCGTCTTTGACGCCGACATGCTCATCACTCTGAATGAGGGGCCGACCTCGGCTGACGCTTACATCAAAGCTTTGCGGGAGCAGCTCCCGCGGGCCTTTCCCGGCGCGACATTCTCATTCCTTCCGGCGGATATGGTGAGCCAGATTCTCAACTTCGGCTCCCCTGCTCCAATTGTTGTCCAGATCGCGGGAAACAATCTCGCTGCGAGCCGCGATTTTGCGAACAAGCTTCTGAAGAAGATTCGCCAGGTCCCGGGAATCGCCGATCCGCGCATCCAGCAAGCCTTCCGAGACCCCGGTCTCAAGGTCGACTTCAACCGCGAATTCGCCGGCGTCGTGGGGCTCACGGAGAACGACGCGTCGACGAGCCTTCAGACGACGCTCTCCGGCAGCACGCAGACGGCGCCGACCTATTGGCTGAGCCCAACCAATGGCGTTTCCTACGCCGTTTCGGTTCAGACCCCGCAATACGGCATCGATACGCTCGGCGACCTGAAATACGTGCCGCTCCGAACAAGCGACTCGCAGCAGCTTCTCGGCGGATTGGCGACCTTTTCGCCGGAGCCGCTCAACGCCATCAACACGCACTATAACATTCGCAACACTGTCGACATTTACGCGACGACCCAGGATCGGGATCTTGGCGGCGTGGCGGCGGACGTTCAAAAGATTGTCGACGACGCGCGCGGCGAATTGCCGAAAGGATCGACGGTGACGATCCGCGGCCAGGTCGCGACGATGCAGAGCGCCTATTATGAACTCTTCATCGGCTTGGCGTTTTCGATCGTTTTGATCTACCTCCTGATCGTCGTCAATTTCCAGTCATGGCTCGATCCGTTCGTGATCATCACGGCGCTTCCCGCAGCCTTGGCTGGAATTGTGTGGATGCTTTTCCTCACCCATACCAGCTTGTCGGTCCCCGCCTTGACCGGCGCCATCATGTGCATGGGCGTCGCGACCGCGAACAGCATTCTGGTCGTCAGTTTCGCGCGCGAACAATTGGCCGAGGGGAAGAGCCCTGTTGAGGCCGCGCTCGAGGCCGGCGCCACGCGTTTCCGGCCCGTCCTGATGACCGCGCTCGCCATGATCATCGGCATGGCGCCGATGGCCATCGAGGCCGGAGAGAACTCGCCGCTCGGACGCGCCGTCATTGGCGGCTTGACGTTTGCGACTTTCGCGACGCTGCTGTTTGTCCCGACGGTGTTTGCGATCGCGCACCGCGTCAATCCGAACAAGGCGAAATCCAACGCCAAGACCAACCCGGCCGAGCCCCTTGTCGGGCTGCCGTCGCACGCTTGATCCGATCCGGAGCTCCCATGTCCTCTGAATCTCCTGATACTCCACCAAAGCCCAAGACGTGGCGAGTCTTGCTCGTGGTCGGCGTCCTTGCAGCCGGCGCGGCTTGCCTCGCCTTCTTCGGCATCACGGATCGCGCCAGGAGCAGGCAGGAGGTGACGGCATGGACCAACGCCCAGCTCGTTCCGACCGTGCGCGTCGTGCGCCCCTCGAATGGATCCGACGAACAGGAGCTCAAGCTGCCGGGCAATGTCGCGGCGTTCTACACAGGCTCGCTCTATGCCCGCGCCAGCGGCTACATCACGGCCTGGCATAAGGACATCGGCGCGCACGTGAAGAAGGACGAGGTCCTGGCGACGATCTCGGCGCCCGATCTCGATCAACAGCTCGAACAGGCGAAGGCGCAGCTCGTGCAGTTGCAAGCGGCGGTTCAACAGGCGCAGGCCAATGCGGATCTCGGCAAGGTTACGGACCAGCGTACCTCGCAGCTCGTCGTCCAAGGGTGGCAGAGCAAGCAACAAGGCGACACCGACCGCTTGAACGCGGCGTCACAAGCCGCCGCCGTCTCGGTCGCCAAGGCGAATGTCGTGGCGCAACAGGCCGCGGTCGCCCGGCTGCAGGAACTGACGGGATTTGAACAGATCAAGGCGCCGTTCGACGGCGTGGTGACAGCGCGCAACGTCGACGTCGGCGACCTCGTCAACGCCGGCGGCAATACGGGGCGCGCCATGTTCCAGGTCGCCGACATCCACCGCATGCGCATCTACGTGCAGGTGCCGCAGGCTTTCTTAAGCGAACTTGCGCCCGGCATTAAAGCGACGCTGCGCCTGCCCGGTCAAAAGGAGACTTTTGAAGCGCAGCTCGTGTCGACGTCGAACGCGGTCGCGGAGAGTTCGCGCACCGCGCTCGTTCAATTGCAGGCCGACAACGCGGACGGAAAACTGTGGCCCGGCGCCTTCACGGAGGTTCATTTCCACATTCCCGCCGATCCGAACACGCTCACGGTTCCGCTGACTGCGCTCATCTTTGGTCCGAAGGGGATGGAGGTCGCCACAATCGATCAGGACGACAAGGTTCAAATGAAGACGGTCGTCCTCGGGCGCAATCTCGGAAACAAGGTGCAGATCGAATCGGGGCTCCTGCCGTCCGATCGTCTGGTCGACAATCCGCTCGAGTCCATCCAAACGGGCGATCAGGTGCAGATCGCCGGTTCGGAGCCGAACATCGCGGCGCGCGACCCCAAGACGGTGAACGCGTCCAATAAGCGGCCCGATCTCTGAACGATCGACGAGGGCGGCTGCGCGGGCTCCCGCGCGGACGGATCGCGTCGGAGGATCAGCGAGCCCCAAAAGGGCGCGGCGCGCCGGGCTCTCGCTTACGCCATCGCGCCGCGCGCCGCGACAGGCCACAAGGCCTCCACGCGCTGTCCGCGAATTCCGACGTACCAGTCGTAGCGGTCGACGGTCGGATCGCAATGGCCGGGGGCGAGCCAGACCCGTTCGCCAAGGCGCGGCGGTTCCGCTCCTGCCTCGATCGCCAAGGTCCCGTGCTCGTCGGAAGCGCCGACATAAGCCGCGCCCGGACGATTCCAGACCACGGGCAGGCCACTGTCGACGGCGACCGCCTTATGCCCCGCGTCGACCACCGCGACGCCAGGGCGCGCCGCGCTCATGACGGAGCTTAGAACGAACAACGCCTGACGGAACGGCGGCGCCGGATCGTTGCGCCGATAATCGGCGTCCATGAAAATATACGAGCCGACCTGAAGTTCGGTGTAAACCCCGCTCTTCGCTTCAAGCTCGAAAGTTCCGGTGCCCGCCCCTCCGACAATCGGGCAATCGAGCCTGCTCTTTTTCAAGTCTTCCACGAGAGCGGCGACGGCGCGTGTCGCCTCAGCGATGATCGATCGGCGCTCTTCGGGAGTTCGCCTGTGCTGCGCCGAACCGTGATAGGCCTGAAGGCCGCCGAAACGGAGATGTTTGCTGGCGGCGATCGTTTGGGCGAGCGCCACGGCCTCGAAATTCGCCGGGACGCCGCAGCGCGCGGAGCCGACATCGACCTCGACGAGCGCGGTCAATCGGCGGCTCGCCCCTTCTGCAGCAGCCTCAAGCAACCGGACGCCTTCGATGGCGTCGACGCAGACAGCGACTTCGGCGATCCGGCTCAACGCCGCGAGACGGTTGAGCTTCCTCGCCGACACGACCTCGTTGCTGACCAGGATGTCGCCGACCCCGCCCCACGCCAGGATTTCGGCTTCCGCGACCTTCTGCACGCATTGGCCGACAGCGCCGCGCGCGATCTGCAGGTTCGCGATCACCGGCGATTTATGCGTCTTGGCGTGCGGACGCAGTTTGACGCCCGCTCGCGCGGAGAAATCCGCCATGAGATCGAGATTGGCGTGGAAAGCGTCGAGGTCGAGAACAAGCGCCGGCGTGTCGATGTCGTCAATCGACATGCCCGGTTCGGCGGGAGGCGGCTGGAGCATGTCCTGGACCTCTATCCTGTAGGCTTCAAGCCGGCGGCAGCCACTTTCCGCCAATCACGCAGCCCCGCGCGAAGATCCGCCTCGGCGCCTTGACGACTTCGCCCAGGACGTCTTCGAGCGGAAACTCGCCGTCTTCGATCGCGAGAACGCTCGCATCGCCGGCCGCGCCGGGCTTGAGCGCGCCGAGATCCCGCCGGCTGAGCGCCTGCGCCGCCTTCAAGGTGGAAGCCGCGATGACCTCGCCGAGCGGCATCCCCAGCGTCAGGAACTTCGACATGGTCGTGACCTGATCATAGGCCGGCCCGTCGATGCAGAGCGCATGAACGTCGGACGAAATGGTGTCGGGCGGAAACCCCTCATCCATCATCGCCCTCGCCGTCGCCCAGCCGAACGAACCCATGCCGTGGCCGATATCGAACAGGACGCCCCGCTCGCGCGCCGCGCGAAGGGCGGGCTTCACCTTGCCCTTGCCGTCCACCGGCGCATTTGGAAACGGGCGATAGCAATGCGTCAGCACGTCGCCCGGGCGCAGACGCTCCACGACCGCCTCATAGGAAGGCGGCGGCTCGTCGATATGGACCATCATGGGCAGTCCGGTCCGATCGGCCACCTGTTCGGCCACATCCAAGGGAACGATGCCGGCCGTTCCGCTGGCGACGCGTCCGATCCTGACCTTGATGCCGATGATGAGGTCCCGGTTGCGCTCCACGACATCCACGCAGTCGCGCGCCGCAAGCAGACGAATATCGTGGCCCTCGCCGACCATCACCCGATTGGAGAAGCCGTAGATGCCGGCGAACGACACATGCAGGTAGGGCAGGATTCGAACGCGGCTTGGTTCGATCACATGCTTGCGGAAGCCGGCGAAATTGCCCGGCCCGGCGCTGCCCGTATCGACGCAGGTCGTGACCGCGCTCTTGCGGGCATACATCTCGGCGTCGACGCCGAGCGACGTGCCGCCCCAATAGACATGGGTATGGAGATCGATCAGGCCCGGCGTGACGATCAGGCCCGACACGTCCTGGACGGCGGCCCCGCTCGCGTCGAGACGCTCGCCCACCGCCGCGACTTTCCCGCCCGAGAAGGCGACATCGGCCACACGATCGATCGCCTGCGCCGGGTCGATCACCCGGCCATGGCGCAGAACGAGATCAAAGCCCATAGACGAATCTCCACCGACGGCGCCAAAGCTTCAAGCCGATCGCTTGACTGTCTCAGCGATAGGCCGCCGCGATCGCGAGGAATTCCGTCGCCTTCAGGCTCGCGCCGCCGACGAGCGCGCCGTCGACATTGTCCAGGGTCAAAAGGTCGCTGCAATTGCTTGGCTTGACCGACCCGCCATAGAGGAGGCGGATTTTCGCGCACGACGACCCATACATATCAGCCAGCAAGGCCCGAATTCCATTGTGCACCGCGGCTACGTCCATGGGCGTCGGCGTTGCGCCCGAGCCGATGGCCCATACCGGCTCGTAGGCGACCACGACGGTCTCGCTCGCCGCTTCCTGCGGCAGCGAGCCTCGCAACTGCCGAAGAACGACAACGGCCTGCTGACCCGCGTCACGTTCCGCTTTCGTCTCGCCGACGCACACGATCGGCGTGAGGCCCGCCTTGAGCGCCGCCTCGGCCTTGGCGCGGACGAGCGCATCGGTCTCATGGTGGTAGGTGCGACGCTCGGAATGGCCGACGATCACATAACGGGCCCCAGCGTCCCTGAGCATCTCAGCGGAAATGTCGCCCGTGAAAGCGCCGCTCGGCTCGGGGTGGCAATCCTGGGCGCCGAGGCTGAGCCGCCCGCCCACAAGCCTCGAACCCGCCTGCGCGAGGAGCGTCGCCGGCGGGCAGACCAGGAGCTCGGCCGAGCCGGATTCGCCCGCATCCGCGGCCTGGCGCATGGCGTCGATTTCCACGAGGGAGCCGGAAAGGCCGTTCATCTTCCAGTTCCCGGCGACCAACGGCCGCACGCCAGGGGTCATTCACGCCTCTCCGCCTCTTGGTGGCCGCGGTTGTTATCATCGCGGTTGCGCCTATGCAAAACGGGCAGGCGCAGCTAGAGAGAGCGCGCTCACGAGGCCGGACGAGGGGAGGCGGGCGGAGCGGAGAAACGGACGCGGCGAGATGCTCGAATCGATACGAAACGCGACTCAAGGGGTCGTCGGCAAGGCCATCATGACCGTGGTCATGGGGCTTATCATTATCAGCTTCGTCATCTGGGGCGTAGGCGATATGCTGCGCGGGTTCACCTCTTCGACCGTCGCGTCGGTTGGGGGAACCAAGATCTCGGCTCAGGAATACAAGAGCGCGTACGATCGGGCGATCCAACAATATCAACGGCGCCTGCGGCGCCCGTTCACCAACGAGGAGGCGCGTCAGATCGGTCTCGATCGCAGCATCCTCCGGCAATTGCTGAGCGAAGCGGCGATCGACGACGAGGCGCACAAGCTCGACCTCGATATTTCCAACGAGGCGCTGCGCCAGCTCATCACCTCGAATCCGAACTTCCGCGACAAGGCCGGGGCGTTCGACCCCACTCGCTTCGAATCCGCGCTGCGCGACATGGATATGAACGAGCGCGGCTTCGTGGCCGAGCTCCGCAAGCAGGTGTTGCGGCAATTCATCGTCGGCGGACTGGCGACCGGGGTGACGGCGCCCAAGGCCGAGACCAGCGCGGAAGCCGACTACCGGGGCCAGACCCGGTCGGCGGATTACTTCCTCCTGCCCGCCTCGGCCGCAGGCGATATTCCCGCCCCCTCGGAGGAGGCTCTCAAGACCTTCTACAACGACCGCAAATCGAGCTATCGCGCCCCCGAATACCGCGGAATGACCATTTTGGCGCTGGAGCCGAACACGATCGCCAATCCGGCCGAGGTGAGCGACGCCGACGCCGAGGCGGCCTACGAAAAGATTCAAGGCAAGGACCCGCGGTTCGGCGCGCCCGAGAAGCGCGGCCTCCAGCAGATCCTGTTCCCAAATCAGGGCGAGGCGGATGCGGCCGCGGCCAAGCTCAAGGCGGGCGCGAGCTTCCACGACCTCGTCAAGGACCGCGGCCTCAAGATCGAAGACACCGACATCGGTGAGACGACCAAGGACGCCATGGTCGACAAGGATCAGGCCAACGCGGTTTTCGCTCTGCCGCAAGGGGGTGTGAGCGGCGTGTTGAAGAGCCAGTTTGGCCCGGTGATTATGCGCGTCAAAAGCATCACGCCCTCCACGGTCAAGCCGTTCAAGGACGTCGCCGACGAGGTGAAGCGTATGGTTTCCGCCTCGCGCGCCGGCGACAAGATCCAGGCCCTGCACGACAAGATCGAGGACGCGCGGGTCGCCGGAAAATCGATCGCGGACGCCGCGAAAATTGTGGGCCTGAACGCCCAGACGATCGACGCGGTCGACGCTTCAGGCCATGATTCCAAAGGCGCCACGATCACTCTGCCGGATGCGCCCGAACTTCTGCGCGCCGCCTTCGCTTCCGACGTCGGGCTGGACGAAGCGGCGCTGAACACGAAGGACGGCGGCTTCATCTGGTACGAGATCGCCAAGATCGATCCGGCGCACGATCTCACCTTCGAACAGGCGAAGCCAGAGGTCGAGAAGCAATGGCGCGCCGAGGAAGTCGACAAGGCGCTCGCGGGCAAGGCGGATGATCTCGTCAAGCAGATCAAGGCCGGCGGACCGATCGCCGACGCGGCCAAGAGCGTGGGCGCCGAAGTGAAGACGGCGACGGACGTGCATCGCGCCGAGCAGAGCGCGCTTCCGGAATCGGTGGTGGCCGCCATCTTCCGGGAGCCTGCCGACGGCGCCGGGTCCGCCGCGACCCCCGACGGGCGAGAGGTTTTCAAGATCACCGCCGACCGGACGGCTCCGGTCGATTTCGCCGACGCTCGCGTGAAGGCGATCGGCTCTGAGCTCGACAAGTCGACCCACGACAGCCTGCTCGATCAATATGTCGCCGCGTTGCGCCGGACGCTCGGCGTCAGCGTCCATTCGGACGTGCTCCAATCCGCCGAGGGCGGATGAGAGGCCGATGACCACCCTGCCCGACTACGAAGCGTTCGCACGCGCCTATAATTCCGGCCAGGCCGAGGTGGCGGTGACGACGCTCGTCGCCGATCTGGAAACCCCCGTCTCCGCCTATCTCAAGCTCGCGCGGGGCCGGGCGGGCAATATGTTCCTGCTCGAATCGGTCGAGGGGGGGGCCCAGCGCGGCCGCTATTCGATGATCGGCCTCGATCCGGACGTGATCTTCCGCTCGAGCGGCGATCACGCCGAGATCAACCGCCAGGCGCTCACCGATCCGGACGCTTTCGCGCCCTGCCCGGGCGATCCGCTCGCGGCCTTACGGGCGCTGCTCGACGAATCGCGGATCGACATGCCGCCCGGCCTGCCGCCGATGTCGGCCGGCGTCTTCGGCTATCTGGGCTACGACATGGTGAGGCGCATGGAGCGTCTGGCGCCGGCCAAGCCCGATCCGATCGGCGTGCCCGAGGCGCTTCTGATCCGTCCGACAATCATGGTCGTGTTCGACGGCGCACGCGACGAGATGGCGGTCGTGACGCCCGTCCGTCCGGCCCCGGGGATTTCGGCGCGAGCGGCTTACGAAAAGGCGATGGCGCGGCTCGACGCGGTGGTCGACGCGCTCGAATCGCCGCTCGACCACATGGCGGGCGCGCCCGTCGATCCGCTTGTGCAGGCGGGGGAAGTCCGCTCCAACACGACCGAAGCCGAATATATGGCGATGGTCGTCCGGGCGAAGGAGTACATCGCCGCTGGTGACGCGTTCCAGATCGTGCTGTCCCAGCGCTTCACGAGCCGCTTCGACCTGCCCGCATTCGCGCTCTACCGAGCGCTCCGGCGCGTCAATCCTTCGCCCTATCTCTGCTTCCTCGACTTCGGCGGCTTCCAGATCGTGTGTTCGAGTCCGGAAATCCTGGTGCGCGTGCGCGACGGCAAGGTCGTCATCCGCCCGATCGCGGGCACGCGGCCGCGGGGCAAGAGTCCGACCGAGGACGAGGCGCTGGCGGCTGAGCTCCTGGCCGACCCGAAAGAACGCGCCGAACATCTCATGCTGCTCGATCTCGGCCGCAACGACGTCGGCCGCGTCGCCAAGATCGGCTCGGTCAAAGTGACCGATAGTTTCTTCATCGAGCGCTACAGCCACGTGATGCACATCGTCTCCAACGTCGAGGGCGAGCTCAGCGACGGCGTCGATGCGGTCACAGCGCTCGCCGCCGGCTTTCCGGCCGGCACGGTCTCCGGCGCGCCGAAGGTGCGGGCGATGCAGATCATCGACGAACTGGAGAAGGACAAGCGCGGCATCTACGCCGGCTGCATCGGCTATTTCGGCGCGGGCGGCGAAATGGACACCTGCATCGTGCTGCGCGCCTCAGTGGTGAAGGACGGGCTCATGCATGTCCAGGCCGGCGCCGGCATCGTCTACGATTCCTCCCCCGCCTCCGAGCAGAACGAGTGCGTCCACAAATCTCGCGCGCTCTTCCGCGCGGCGGAAGAGGCGGTGCGGTTCGCGGTTCGCGGCAAGCGCGGACAATAGGCGCGGCCCCCGATCGTCTGGTTCTGTTGAGGCACGAATAATTACAATATATTTATGTTATTACGATGAAAGCCGAACCAAACGCCCCGTTTCCGAGCGCGGAAGTATCGGCCAAGGTGGGGAGGCGTCATCGCGAGGAGCGAAGCGACGCGGCGATCCAGAAGCCCCGCCACTGGCGGGTCGGAGCCGCCGATGGCCGCGAACGCCGACGTTTGGCGTTCTGCGGCTCTGGCTCGCCGCGCTTCCCTCGCGATGACGACCTTCAGCTCGGGAGTTTTAAGCGCGGAACTAAAAGGGGTCCTAACCCGCTGAAATCGTGAGGGGGCGCCGGTAAAATTGCCGCTACGTGACAAACGGCCGGATTCCGCCAAAGCGCGGAACGCCTGAGACTGACGCGACAACGCTGCTTCGCCGGTTGGCGCCGACGCCCTTGACCTATGCGCCGACGGAGGGCTCATCGCCCTGCCGCTCTCCGCTGACCGCGCCAAAGGAAAGAGCAGGCGTCGCGCGGCCCGTGATCCGGGCGCAACGGGCTCCGCGAGCTTCATGACGAGTCGGTGACAGGCATTTGTCGCAACGATCGCTCAGCGCTATATACGAGGCGAGAGTGAACGAGCATGCCGTCGCAGAATACGCTGGTTTGGGCAGGGGCGGCAGCTTCGGCGATCGTGATCGCCGGGGCTAGCGCCCTCTATTGGAGCCATCCCGACTTCCTGTGGTGGAACGCCGCTGGAGCGCGGATCGTGGGCGAGGTCCCGGCGGAGCCTAAGCCCTTGGTCGCTCTCACGGAGCCCAGGGCTGAGAGCATTCCTCACGCTCCGCCAGCAACCCAAACCCCGCCAGCGCCGCCGAGCGCTTCCGCGCCTGCCGCCAAGCCTCCGGCCACGCCGCCCGGGCCCGCTTTCGACGTGGTCAATGTCGATCCGTCAGGCGAGGCGGTCGTCGCCGGTCGCGCGGCGCCCGACGCCAAGGTCGAGCTGCGTGACGCCGGCAAGACGGTCGCCGTGGCGACGGCGGATGCGTCGGGTCAATTTGTCCTCATCCCCCCGGCCCTTGCACCGGGCGACCACAACCTTTCGTTGGCGGCGAGCGCCGACAGCGGCCAACCGGCGGTGTCGAGCACGGTTGCGGTTTCAGTTCCCGCCCCCAAGGTCACCGTCGCCGCGGGATCGCCGGAACCGAAGACCGCCGCCGCCACCCCTGCGCCCGCGAACCCGAATCCCTTGCCGGCGCGGCTCGGAATGCGGACCCTGGCGACGCCGGCCCCAGCCGCCGGCGCTCGCGTCGCAATCCAGTCGGTCGAGGCCGATTCCGGCGGAGGCTTGCTCACCAAAGGCTCGGCCGACCCCCACGCCACCGTCCGCCTCTATCTGAACCAGGCCGACGTCGCCGAGGCCAAGACGCAATCGGATGGCCACTGGTCCTTGACGATCAAAGGCGGAATGACGCCGGGCGGTTATGTCGTCGAGGCCGATGAGGTCAATCCAGGCGCGACCGTCGTGGCGAGCGCCAACGCTCCGTTCGAGTACCCGGAGACGGCGGCCTCCACGCCCCCAACAGCCTCGCCCCCGATCGCCGAGCCGTCGTCGGCGCCGTCGCCCGCTGACCCTGTCGTGGCCTCGGTTCAAACCAAGCGCGTCGCCACAGGCTACACCCTGTGGGAGCTCAGCAAGATCTACTATGGCGATCCCACGCACTACCCGGTGATCTATGAGGCGAACCGGGCGCAAATCCACAATCCTAACGTCATCTTCCCCGGCCAGGTGTTCGTGGTTCCGAAACCGGATGCGAAGCCCTGACCGGCGCTCAGTCCTCCGCCGATTTCGACGGCGCCGCTTCCCCGCTCAAGCTCAGGACGTTCGACGACGCGCTCGGGCGGCGCATCGTCGACACTCACATCTGGGCGGTGCGCGAGGGCTTGCGCGGCGCCGACGCCTATCACCTCTTCGACGGCTATTGCCAACGCCTGGTGATCGATGAAGTCCCACTCTGGCGCGCGCATGCCGCGATGGAGACGCTTCATCCGCAGTGGAACGGCTATGGCTATACATGGCGTCGCGACCTCAACGCGATCGAGCCCGAGAATTATCCCCACACCGACGCGAACGACCGCCTTTGGCTCACAAGCCCGTTCTACGCGCTGATGCAGCGCGCCCAGGCGGGCGAGGATTCGCCCGCCCTGCGCCGGCGAATCGAGGCGAATTCGGAGGCGCGCGACTTTCCGATCCTCGACGAGCTCCATACGCTCGGCGCCACGGATTATTTCGCGCAGCTCTTCATCTACGGCGAGCGCGGCGACCGCTCGCAGGGCTCAGGCATCGTCTATTCCTTCGCGACGGATCGCGAGGGCGGCTTCAGCGACGACGACGCCACGCTCGTGCAAGCGACCTTGCCCGCCTTGTCGCTCGCGATGAAGGCCCATGCCGGCCACGTCATCGCCTCGGGGCTTCTCGGAACCTATCTCGGGGCGGATGTCGGGCGGCGGATCCACACGGGCTCGATCATGCGCGGCTCGGTCGACAATCTGCGCGCTGTGCTGTGGTACGCAGACCTCCGCGGCTTCACGCCGCTCAGCGACGCGGCGCCGGGCGCGGTCGTCGTCGAATTGCTGAACGACGTGTTCGAGATTCTGACCGCGTCTCTGCGTGAGCGCGGCGGACAAGTGCTGAAATTCATCGGCGACGCGATGCTCGCCATCTTCCCATTCGACGAGGCGGACCGCGCCGAAACCTGCCGCCGGGCGCTCGACGCCGCAATCGAAGCGATCCGCGACATTGGCGGATTGAACTCCGCGCGCGCGTCGGCTGGCGCGCCGCTCGCCTCGGTCGATTTCGCGCTGCATCTGGGCGACGTGCTCTACGGCAACGTGGGGGCGATCGATCGGCTCGATTTCACAGTCATTGGCCCCGCCATCAACGAGGCGGCGCGCATCGAGGCTCTCTGCGAGCCGCTCGGCTGCACAGCGCTCATCTCCGCCGAATTCGTGGAGGGGATGGGGGCCGCCGACAGCCGGCTGAGGCCGCTTGGCCGCCACGCTCTGCGTGGCGTCAAGGAGCCGAAGGAGATCTTCGCGCTGGATTTAGACGTCGCGGCACAATAGCCGCGCCGGTTTCGACCGTGGGCGAAGTTCGGCCCGATCGCACCGAGACTATGCCTCGCCCGCGATCACCCCTACCTGATCGGCGGGGCGTATTGCAGGCCTCCCTTGGTCCACAGCGCGTTCAGGCCGCGCGCGATCTTGATCGGCGAGCCTTGGCCAACGTTGCGGTCGAAGATCTCCCCGTAATTGCCGACGTGCTTGATGATGCGATAGGCCCAATCCTTGGTCAGGCCGAGGCCTTCGCCGTAACTGCCCTCGACGCCCAGCAGACGGCGGATGGACGGATTGTCCGATTTCAGCTTCTCGTCGACGTTGGCTTGGGTGACCCCCAGCTCCTCGGCCGTGACGAGCGCGTAATGGGTCCATTGCACGATCTCGAACCACTGGACATCGTCCTTGCGCACCGAAGGGCCGAGCGGCTCCTTGGAGATGATCTCCGGCAGGACGATATTGTCGTCAGGATTGGCGAGCTTGAGCCGCTCCGCATAGAGGCCTGAAGCGTCTGTGGTGTAGGCGTCGCAGCGGCCGCTGTCGTACGCCTTCGTCGCCTGATCGTCGGATGCGAATACGACCGCTTCCACCTTCATGTTATTGGTGCGGAAATAGTCGGCGAGATTGAGCTCCGTCGTCGTCCCCTGCTGCACGCAAACCGATGCGCCATCGAGCTTGAGGGCCGAATCGACGCCGAGCTTCTTCTTCACCATGAACCCTTGTCCGTCGTAGAAATTGACGCCGGTGAAGAACATGCCGCCGGTCTGGCGCGTAAGCGTCCAGGTGGTGTTGCGGATCAGGACGTCGATCTCCCCCGACGCCAGAATCGTCGGGCGGTCCTTAGCGTTGATCGGCAGGAACTTGACCTTGTTCGGATCGTTGAAGATCGTCGCGGCGATCGCGCGGCACTCGTCAACGTCGAGGCCCTTCCAGACGCCCTGACTGTCCGGCAGGCCGAAGCCCGCGAGTCCCGTATTCGAGCCGCAGATCAATTGGCCGCGCGCCTTGACGTGGTCGAGCGTACCCGCATTGGCGGTGAGCGCGGCGGCGAAGCTGAGCGCGGCCCCGGCAAGCCAGGCAAGTTGCAGGCGCATGGCGATCTCCTCAGGCTGGGGAGGTGGGGCTCAAGGCCCAGGATAGTCAGCCCTCATTGTCGACAGAGCTTGTCGAAGTCAATCGCTGCCGCCGCCCGGCGAAGCATGGTAGGCGGGGGTTGAAACCGCGTGCCTTTTGAGCTTGAACGACCCAATGGCCAAACTGACTGACGAAACGCGCGCCAGGTTGAGGCGCCGTTCGCGCCTCGCGAATCTCGGCCGCGACGCAGAATTCTCGCAAGGGTTCGTCAATGTGCCGCCGTTTCGCGGCTCGACCGTGCTTTATCCCGACGTCGCCACTCTCAAGAGCCGCGCCCAGCGCTTCACCTACGGCACTCGCGGCACGCCCACGACCGAAACCCTGTGCTCGGCCTGGACCGACATTTCGGGCGCGGCGGGCACGGTGCTCGCGCCATCGGGGCTCGCGGCGATCGTCGTCGCGCTGATGACGGCGCTCAGCGCCGGCGACCATCTCTTGATGACGGACTCGGTCTACGAGCCGTCGCGCGCTTTCGCCGACAAGGCGCTGCGCCGCTTCGGCGTCGAGACGACCTACTACGACCCGACCATTGGCGCCGGGATCGAGGCGCTCATGCGTCCAAACACGAAGGCGGTGCTCACGGAATCTCCGGGTTCGCAAACCTTCGAAATGCAGGACATCGCCGCGATCGCTGAGGTGACGCACGCGCGGGGCGGGTGCGTCATCCTCGACAACACCTGGGCGACGCCGCTGTTCTTTTCGCCGCACGCCCATGGCGTCGACCTCGCGGTCGAAGCCGGAACCAAATATCTCTCGGGCCACGCGGACCTCTTGCTCGGCCTCGTTTCGGCGAACGAGGCCTGGTTCGAGCGGCTTCACCGCACGGTGCATCTCATGGCCATCCCGCCGGGCGCCGAGGACGTGTTTCTCGCGCTGCGCGGCCTGCGCACGATGGAGCTCCGCTTGCGCGAGGCGGAGCGCCAGGGCCTGGCGCTTGCGCACTGGCTGAACGGGCGCCCGGAGGTCTTGCGCGTCATCCACCCCGCCCTGCCCGACCATCCGGGCCACGGCTTATGGAAACGCGACTTTTCCGGCTCCTCGGGCCTTTTCTCCATCGTGCTGAAGCCTGTTTCCGAGGCGGCCGTCGCTGCGCTTCTCGATGGGCTCGAGCTGTTCGGTCTCGGCTATTCCTGGGGCGGCTATGAAAGCCTCGCCGTTCCCTTCGACTGCGCCCACACGCGCACCGCGACGCGCTTTGCGCCGGGCGGCCCGACGGTGCGCATCAGCGTTGGCCTCGAGGACATCGAGGACCTCAAGGAGGATCTCGACCGGGGATTCGCCCGACTGAGGGCGACAGCGTGAGCGCGCCCCGCGCCAACCAGGAGCCGCTTGAGATGACGCCGCCTATCCCCTCCGACATCCTCCGTCTCGACGCGATCGAACTCGTGCGGCGCCTGAAGGCCCGCGAACTCTCCTGCGTCGAGCTCATGGAGGCGACGCTCGACCGCGACCCGCAACGCCTACGATCCAGCTCTCACGGCCGGCGGCTCGAGCGGCGGCGCGACGGTCGCGCTGGCGCTGCGCATACTCGCACTCGCGGACGGCTCCGACTACGGCGGCAGCCTGCGCAACCCGGCCGGGTGGAACGGCGTTTACGGCCTCCGCCCGTCGATCGGGCGGGTTCCGAACGATGGCCGGGAAATCTGGCTGCCGACGATGACGGTCAACGGACCGATGGCGCGCAACCCTGCGGATCTTGCTCTCCTGCTCTCGACGATGGCGGGCTACGATCCGGGCGAACCGCTTTCGCTCGATGGCGATGGAAGCGAGTTCGCTGCTCCCCTCAGCCGTCCCGTGAAGGGCCTCCGCATCGCGTGGGGCGCCGACTGGAACGGCGCTTTCCCTTGCGAGGACGGGGTGCTCAAGGTCTGCGAGCAGGCGTTGAACGTATTCGAGCGCCTGGGCTGCATCGTCGAGCTTGCTGTTCCTGACTTTTCTTTCGGCGAATTGTGGGACGCCTTCGTCCGCGTGCGCCACTGGCAGGCGAGCGCGAACCTCCTGCCTTCTGGAGCGATCCGGCAAAACGCAAACTGCTCAAGCCCGAGGCGCAATGGGAGGTAGAATGCGGTTCAAGACTCACCGCGTTCGAGGTTTCGGCCGCATCGGCCGTGCGCACCCGCTTCACCCACGCGATGCAGCGCTTCCTTAAGCAGTACGACTTTCTCGTCCTGCCCACCGCGCAGGTCTTTCCGTTTCCAGTCGAAACGCATTGGCCCGCGTCGATCGCGGGGTGCAAAATGGCGACCTATCACGAATGGATGAAATGCGTCGTTCCGGCGACGATGATGGGAGGCCCGGCGCTCGCGGCGCCGGCCGGCTTCGACCCGCGCGGACTGCCGATGGGAATTCAGATCATCGGCCGCAAGGCGGCGCGGCCCGATCTCCGCCCAAGCCGCTTTGCTTCATGAAGTGTGAGATGCCGGCGGCGAGCCGCCGGGATTCGGCTCAAGGCAGATCGTAGCCGCTGATACAGACGAGGGTCTTGTCCGCGTCCTCCGGTTTCGGGTGGGTAAAGCCGAGATTGGCGGTGCAGATGACGCCCTTGTGCCAGGCAAGGCTCGTGTTGCTGTCGAGCGGCGCCATCTTTTTGTTGGCGACCAGAGCCCGCTTGCTTCCGTCCGGCGACAAGACCCAGATTTCGTTCCGTAGGAGTTCCGATACGTAGATGTTGCCCTTGTCGTCGAACGCGATGCCATCAAACGGCGAGAAGCCGCGCGCCACGACCGCGGGCTTGCCGGCAGCGCCATCGGCCTCGATCGGGACTTTTACGATCATCGGCACACCGTCGGTGACGCCATAGATGCTCTTGCCATCGGGTGCGATCGCAAGGTCGTTAACGCCCAGCGGAAAGCCCGAATAGGGCTGGGGCGGCCAGTTCAGCAATGGGTCCGCCGACCACAAGTCGACCTTCTTGCCGTCCGGCGAGATCTTCCAGATGCCGGCGTAAGTCAGGTCGGTCATGTAGACGTTGCCCTGCTCGTCCACATCGACGTCGTCAGGAAAGCAGAACGGCCAGCCGTCCGCTTTGGTCGCGAGCGCCGTCACTTTCCTGGTGGCCAACTCGACCTTGTAGACGCCCGAGGCGTTCACCGTCGCGTCGCGGCAGGCGGCATGGAACGGGTCGCCCAGATTATTCGCCTCGTATCTCGGCGAATCCTGCTTGTAGGCGACGAACAGGGCGCCTTTGTTGTCAAGCTCGACTCCGACGGTAGCGCCATGATGCGTCCCGTTATCGGGCGGGACCGTCGCGATCACCTCCTGTTGTCCATCGGGCGTCACCTTGATGATCTTGCCGGTGTGAAATAGCGCGGTGTAGTAGTTGCCGTCCTTGTCGACGGTCAGGCCTTCGGGCGTGTCGTCGAACTTTGCCAGCACCCAGGCTTTATATTCGGCATGCGCTGCCGTGCTGAATAGAGTCCCGACGAGCAACAGCGCTAGACGTCGCGTGGCCCGCTTCCTCGTTAATCTCATGGCGTCCCTCCCGAAAAATTGCTTTGTTTGCGCTGGCGCCCCAGCGCCCGTGCCGCGCTCAATCGCTCAGCACGTCGCCCATCGGCTCCCAATGCTCGCCGTTGAACGTCATGAGTTGCAATTGACGGATTGGACTGTAATTCGTCGGCGAGGTGTTGACGGTAACGCCTGGGAACAGGAGAGCGGGCCGAAAATTCCTGAGGTTGGCGGCCTGCCGCATGATGTTCTCGCGCGACAGGTCGTCGCCGCACTGCTTGAGCACTTGCACAACGGTCGCCGCATAGCCGAAGGCCACGACCGCATTTCCGTCAGCGAATTCGGTCGGCGACATATATTTGTCGATGAAGGCCTTCCATGTCAGCACGTCGGGGTCATCTTTCAGTCGCGGATCGGTGACGTCGATGGCAAAGGCCGCGGTGATCAACCCCTTCGACTTGTCGAGGCCAGCAGGCTTCAAGACGGTGGCAATCGAGCTCGAGACGTAACTGAGATACCGCGTCGCGTCCCAGGCGATGTCATAGGATTTACGGATCGCCTGGGCGGCGAATTTCGGCGTCGCGGCAATGAGGAAAACGTCGGCGCCGGAGCCTTGCAGAGTGACGACCTGCGAGTCGATCGTCGGTTCAGAGACCTCGTACGAGGCCGTCTTGACGATCATGTTCGGCCGGTCCGAACCCAGCACATCGCGGAGCCCGTTCACATAGCCCTTGCCGAAGTCATCGTTCTGATAGAGGAGCGCGATCTTAGCATCCGGCTTGGTCGCCAGAATGCGCCTAGCGTAGATGCGAGCTTCGGTCACATAGCTCGGTATGTAGCCGATCGTCCACGGGTAATGCTGAGGGTCGGCGAACATCGGCGCGCCGCTCAAGACGAAGAGCTGCGGCACCTTGTTGTCGTTGAGATATTGGCGGATCGCAGCGTTGGGCGGCGTGCCAAGGGTGTTGGCGAGAAAAGCGACATGCTCCTGCTCGACGAGCCGGCGAACCTGCTCGACCGTTTTTGGCGGGCTATAGCCGTCGTCGAGGCTGATGAAATTGATCTTGCGTCCGTTCACCCCGCCTTGATCGTTGATCATCTTGAAATAGGCGGCCTCCGTGCGCCCGATCACACCATAGGCCGACGCCGGCCCGCTATAAGGTATCGTTTGGCCGATCTTGATTTCGGTGGCGGTGACGCCCGGGGCGTTCTCGGCCCGCGCTGGTCGCGCGCTATGGGCGGAATATGCAGCGACGGCCGCCGCCGATTGCAACAGGAAACGACGCGTGATCATAGCATCCCTCCCGATGATCGTGTTGTTAGGTGTGATCTGTTAGGCTCGGCTCCGAGTTATGTTTACACTAGATTGCGTAGACACATTTTTCGAGCGGACGCTGTGATCGGGATCACACCTCGAGCGCGGCGGCGCCTGCGGGCAAGACGGACAGAGCGCCGATGAACCAGGATTGCGCGTGCCCGTGTGGCGCTTCTCACTTCACCGTCGCCGGCGATCCGATCGAACGCTTCATCTGCCACTGCATGATCTGCCAGAAGGCGTACGGCAAACCGTTCGCGGATGTTACGCTTTTCTGGGCGGTTTCAGTCGCGCTGCCCACGGGCCCGTCGATCAGATTTCGCCGTCATCGTGCGCCCCCGGCGATGAGGCGCGGGTCATGCGCGTCATGCGGCAGCCCCGTCATCAATCTCCTGGGCGCTCCTCGGAGCTTCGCCCTCGCCTTCATTCCGTCGCAGAATTTCCCGCAGTCCGCTGAGTTGCCTCAGCCAAGCGCCCACATCTTCTATGATCGACGCGTTGCGGACATTCCCGGCGGCGTTTCGAAGTTTTATGGCTACTGGGCGAGCGAGACCCATGTCACGCGCGCCGTGCTCGGCGCATTCTTCCGGCAAAAGCGAGCCGCGTGAAGCGCAGTCGACAAACGCTCGAGCCATGTGCGGCTTCGTTGCGGCGGCAACCTCACGAGCAGGGCCTCATGCGCAATTTCCTCATCGACACGGACACCGCCTCCGACGACGCCGTTGCGATCATCATGGCGCTCAGCGATCCGAACGTGCGCCTTCTCGCGCTCACGACAGTCGCCGGCAACGTCGGCCTTGAGCAGGCGACGCGAAACGCGCTTCTCACGGTCGAGGTCTGCAACGCCGACGTTCCCGTCTTTGCCGGAGAGGAGAAGCCGATCAACCGCGCGCATGATCACGCGCATTGGTTCCATGGCGAAGACGGCATGGGCGATCGGGGCTTTCCTGCGCCGAAGCGCAAGCCCGAAGACGAGCATGCGGTCAACGCCATCTTAAGGCTGTCACAAGAAGCGCCCGGCCTGACTTTGGTGACGCTCGGCCCGCTCACCAATGTCGCGCACGCGCTCAAGCGCGATCCCGCACTCGTGGAGCGCATTGGCCGCTGCGTGGTGATGGGCGGCGCGCCCTGCTGCGAGGGCAATGTGACGCCAGCCGCGGAATACAACATCTGGGTCGATCCGGAAGCGGCGCGCGCGGTGTTCCAGTCGAAGCTCGATATCGAAATGGTCGGCTGGCATGTCTCGCGCGGCGCCTCCGTCTTGAGCGACAGCGAGATCGCGGCGATCGAGGCGCTCGGCACGGCGAAAGCGAAGTTCGCGATCGAATCGAACAGCAGGGCTCGCGAAGCCTATCGCACGCAGACCGGCGAGATCGGCCTCTCGCTCGCCGATCCGACGGCGATGGCGGTGGCGCTCGACCGATCGATCGGCCTTTCGTGGTCACGCCATCGGGTGGCGATCGAAACGGGGAGCGAGCTCACGCGCGGCATGACGATCGTCGATCGCCTCAACGTGCATCACAACGAGAACAACGCCCATGTCTGGCGCGAGGCGGCGGGCGAGCACGAGGGCGCCGACATTCTCTGGACCCTCGACTCGGCGCGGTTCAAGGCTATGCTGAAGGCCGCGCTCGCGGCTTGAGGCCGAGCCGGAGGATCGCACATGGAGTCCGGCCGCAATCTCCTCGCTGGCGAGACCTCGCCCTATCTGCTGCAGCACGCCGGAAACCCGGTGCATTGGCGGCCCTGGAGCGCGGAAGCTCTGGCCGAGGCCAAGCGGCGCGACTGCCCGATCCTGCTCTCGATCGGCTACGCCGCCTGCCATTGGTGCCACGTGATGGCGCATGAATCCTTCGAGGATCCAGAGACGGCGCGCTTCATGAACGACCTCTTCGTCAACATCAAAGTCGACCGCGAAGAGCGCCCGGACATCGACCACATCTACATGACCGCGCTGCATGCGCAGGGTCAGCAGGGCGGCTGGCCGCTCACCATGTTCCTCACCCCCGACGGCCAGCCGATGGTCGGCGGCACCTATTGGCCGCCGGAGCCGCGCTGGGGCCGCCCGTCCTTCCGCCAGGTGCTCCAATCCATCGACCATGCGTGGCGCAGTCAGCGCGCTGAGATGCAAAGCCGCGGCCTTGCGCTCGCCGACCATCTGGCGGCACTCTCTGAGCAGAACGCCGGCCCCGGCGTGTCGGCCGCCGACCTCACGCGCGTCGCCGACGCCTTGAGGAGCGCCGTCGATCCGATCCACGGCGGTTTGCGCGGCGCGCCCAAGTTTCCGAATGCGCCGATCTTCCGCTTCTTCTGGAACGAGATGTTCCGGCGCCGCGATCCCTCCTTCGGCGAGGCGGTCCGCGCGATGCTCGAGGCGATGAACGCGGGCGGCATCTACGATCATCTCGGCGGCGCTTACGCGCGCTATTCGACCGACGAGGTCTGGCTCGTCCCGCATTTCGAGAAGATGCTCTACGACAATGCGCAAATCCTCGAATTGCTCGCGCTCGTCCATGCGCAATGGCCCGATCCGACCTTCGCCGAGCGGGCGCGCGAGACGGTCGGCTGGCTCATGCGCGAGATGCGGGTGGGCGAGGCTTTCGCAGCCTCCCTCGACGCCGATCAGGATGGCGAGGAGGGCCTCTACTACGTCTGGGACGATGAGGAAGTTGACGCCACGCTGGGCGAAGCGGCGGCGCGCTTCAAGGGGGCTTACGACGTCACGCCTGCGGGAAACTGGGAGGGCCGCACGGTCTTGCGCCGCATCGCGCCGCGCGGCTCGGCTGAGGAGGAAGCGGATCTTGCGGCCTCCCGCGCGAAACTGTTCGCCTTGCGCGAAGCGCGGCCGAAGCCTGGGCGTGACGACAAGGTGCTCGCCGACTGGAACGGCCTCACCATCGCCGCGCTCGCCCGCGCCAGCGCCACATTCGGCGAGCCGGCATGGCTTGAAACAGCGCGAGCCGCGTTCGATTTCGTGATGGAGAAGTTGCGCGCGCCCGACGGACGGCTCCTGCACGCCTGGCGCGAGGGGCGTCCCGGCGCCCGCGCGCTTCTGGATGATTATGCGTCGATGGCGCGCGCCGCGCTCAGCCTCTTCGAGGCCAGCGGTCAACCCTCGGACCTCGAAGCCGCGCGGCGCCTCGCAGGCGACGCCATCGGTCTCTTCGGCGACGGCGCGGGCGGTTTCTTCCTCACCGCGAGCGACGCCGCCGACGTGCCCGGCGCGCGTCCGCGGCAGACGCATGACGGCGCGACGCCGTCCGGGATCGGACTCCTCGCGGAAGTGTTCGTCCGCCTCTGGCATCTGACCGACGAGGCGCGCTGGGGCGAGGCGGCCGAAAACCTCATCCGCTCGGTCTCCGGCGCGCCCGGAGGGCTCGGGGGCAGTCCGCTTACGCTCATGAGCGCCGACATGCTCGAGCGCGGCGGCTCGATCGTCGTCGACGGGGCCCTGGACGATCCGACCACGCAAGCGCTGGCCGCCGTTGCGCTGCGCGCGCCCGATGCCTCGCTGACCGTGCTGCGTCTCGACCGGACCTTATGGCCGGACGGTGCGCCGCGCGCCGACCTGCCGCGCGCGAACGAACCGATCGCGATGCTGTGCCAGAGCCAGACCTGCTCCTTGCCCGTCTCGACCTCAGAGGCGCTGGCGCAGCTCATGAGCGAGCGGAGGGGTTCAGGCTAAAAATGCGTGGGCGCGAGTTCGGCCGTTTCGTTGCAGGCGCCGAGGCGGCGAGCCCGCACCACTTCCGTCATGGTCATATTCTTGCCGCCCATGACCATTGCGGCGCGGCCAACAAAACCGTCTTCCGTCGCGCGGTAGCTCGCGTGCGCTCGCGCGGAGTCGCGCCCTGGGCAAGCGATGTCGTATTCGACCGTGTCGGCGCCGAACTCGATATGGTTAGCCGCACAGGAGGCGAAGGGATGGTTGGCGCTCTCAACGGGCGCCGGGATCGCTCCAGCAGCCCATCCGTGGGCAAAGCAGACGCGATGCGCGGAATCGACCGCATAGCGCTCGAGATGCGGCAATTCGAGCCGCGTGACCATTTCGTAGGCCCCATCCTTCAACCACGCGTCGCCGGCGAACGCGGCGCTCGCGCCGCTGACCGCGAGGATAAAGCCGCCCATTAAGCTCCGCCAAACCATGAATCGCCTCCCTTTGTAGCGCTGCGGCAGTACGCACAGTGGAGCCAGCATGCTGGCTGCTCGAGGGCTTCGTCACTCCGATTCTTGCTGTCGACGGGCCGTGCAATCGGGTGGACCACGTAAACTCTAATGTTCGCAGTCCCGGTAGAACTGCGGAAATTGAGCCTTGTTGACCTCTTCTCCCCAACCATTGTTGGGAACCTGCGCATATGCGGCGGCGGTGTATTCCTGAGGCAATGGTTTGAACGTCGGCTTTGGCGTTGTGTAGTCTATGATCCAAAACTCGTCATAGTTTACGCCTTCCCATGTCTTTGGAGCGTCGCCAGCGGCAATCTTGTGCAAGTCCAGCAGCGACCAGAATGTGACGCCGCTTTCGTTGAGTTCTTTCTTGGCAATGTGTTTGTGCTCCCACACCACGACAACCACTTTGCCCTCATAAGCCGGTGAAGCGAGAGCCGCGGCGGCTGCCTTGGTCTGCTTGTCAAGCTCGCTCTCGTCCTCTGCCGGAAAAACCGTGAGTTTCTGGCCCCACGACTCGGCCGATGGGGCCGCTGTTTCCTGGGTATGAACGGTGATCGCAAAAAAGGCGTCCGGCCGCCCGCCATCGCCGAAGATGGCCTTATTTTCTGGCGCGCCCTTGCCGAGATATTGAGCGGCCAGCGCCTGAGCGCGCAAGGCTCCGACCGAGCAGAGCTCGGCCTTGTTCTGCTTTTCGCCGTGCCTCAAAAGAACGATACGAGCGGGATGCGCTTGCGACGCCCCAGGTCCGAGAACGCCGGCGAGCGCGGTGAGAGCGGCCATCATGACGAGAAATCGCATGTCCTCCTCCCGTTATGTCGGCGCCTTATGACAGAGTGGGGCGGCCTCCATTCCCAATGCTGAGCCAGGGCGCGCCTGCAGCCTCTCGGGGCGGACCTGAAGGGATCGAGACGCTTCGACTCCACGCCCCGATCAAGATCGGCGCCTGACGCCGATCGGCAATCTAGCGGTTCAGCGTTCCTCGCGCACCCACGAGAGGATTCCGATCGCCATCGCGCCGTCAAGGAACTCGAGCGGAACCGGGTCGCTGATGATGTCGAGCTTGTCGCCCTGCACCTTGATGTTGCGACCCTGCTTCGTCCCGACCCAACTCGGCAACCAGGCGATATCGACGTCGGTCACGAAACGCGCGCCATTTTCGATCCGATACCGGCCGGAATAAGCGAGAAGCTGTCGCGGCGGCGCCGGCCCGTTCGCAGTTTCATCGGATGCGGTGATGATCGCCGCCATTCGGCCGCTCCCGTCCAGGATCAAGACTCCACGCGGATTGTCGCCATAAGTGAAGATCTTTTCGCCGGTGTCGATCCGCTCATGGTAAACTGATCGCAGGATCCACGCGCCCCTCACGTCGCCGACTTCGTCGCTCATCGCCGCCTCACCCCCCTCAGGCGTTCCCCATAGCGGCGCGCATGCCGGCGCAGGCGCAACCGCCCGGCGCGTCGCAGGCGACCGGGGCGCCCGAGTCGCCGCCCTTGGCGGGCGAGGCGATCAGCGACAGGCGCTGATCGAGGTCGTCCCCAGCGCAGGTCTCACAGGCCGGCGTCTCGCCGGAGTTGACCAGCGTCTCGAAGTCCTCGCCGCAACCGCGGCAATGATAGGCGTAGATGGGCATCGGCGGTCCTTGTGAGGCTTGGACGCCGCTTATTGTCATCGGCCCGGGATGGCGCGCAAGAGCCCCGTTGACGGCGCTTCCGAAGCGATGCACCCCTGCCCTCGCACACATGTCAATTTGCAGGGGCGCCCTCTGTGTCTCCCGAAGACTTCCGCCGGTACGGCCATGAGCTGATCGATTGGCTGGCCGACTATCACGAGAGCCTGGCCGAGAAGCCCGTGATGGCGAAGACCAAGCCCGGCGAAATCCGCGCCGCGCTGCCCTCCGCGCCGCCGAACGAGCCGGAAGGCTTCGAGGCGGCGATAGCGGACCTCGACCGTCTCGTGGTTCCGGGCCTGTCGCTATGGCAGCATCCGCGCTTCTTCGGCTATTTCCCCGCCAACGCGCTTCATGCGGGAATTCTCGCCGATCTCGTCTCGACCGGGCTCGGCGTGCTCGGGCTCTCGTGGCAATCGAGCCCGGCGGTGACCGAAATCGAGGAAGTCGTAACCGATTGGCTCCGTCAGATGCTCGGGCTGTCGCCGGCCTTCAGCGGCGTGATCCAGGACACCGCCTCGACGAGCACGCTTGTCGCGCTCATCTCAGCGCGCGAGCGGGCGACGAATTATGCGCTGGCGCGTGGCGGGCTGCAGGCGGAGACGCGCACGCCCCGCGTCTATGTGTCGGCGCACGCGCATAGCTCAGTCGACAAGGGCGCCCTGCTCGCCGGCTTCGGTCGCGACAATCTGCGGCTCGTTCCGTTCGACGCTCAATACGCCATGCGCGCCGATGCGCTTAGCCGGATGGTCGCCGAGGATCTGGCGAACGGCGACCTGCCCGTCGCGATTGTCGCGACCGTCGGCACGACCGCGACGACGGCGATCGATCCGATCGCGCCCATCGCCGAGATCGCGCGGCGCCACGGGCTCTGGCTGCATGTCGACGCAGCGATGGCGGGCAGCGCGATGATCCTGCCCGAATGCCGCTCGCTGTGGGAAGGCGTCGAAGGCGCCGACTCCCTCATCATCAACGCGCACAAATGGCTCGGCGCGCCGTTCGACTGCTCGGTCTATTATGTGCGCGATCCCGAACACCTCATGCGGGTCATGTCGACCAACCCAAGCTTCCTGCAATCCTCAGTCGACAGCGAGGTCAAGAACCTTCGCGACTGGGGCATCCCGCTCGGGCGCCGCTTCCGTGCGCTCAAACTCTGGTTCGTCATTCGCGAGCAGGGCGTGAGCGGATTGCAGAAGCGCCTCAGACGCGACATGGCCAACGCGCGCTGGCTTGCGGAAAAGGTCGCCGCGACGCCCGGCTGGCGCGTCGTCGCTCCGGTTCCCCTGCAAACGGTGTGCGTGCGCTACGAGCCGGCGGATCTCACAGGCGAAGCGCTCGACGCTCACACGACAGCCTGGGTCGAGGCGGTCAATCGTTCGGGCGCGGCCTATCTCACGCCCGCCGTGCTCGATGGACGCTGGATGGCGCGGGTGTCGATCGGCGCGCTCACGACCGAGCAGGAAGATGTCGCCGCAGTCTGGGCGGCGATGCGGGAAGCGGCGGAGGCGTGATGGCCCAGCCACAGGATTGTCGCGCCATGATGCGAGGACGATCTCGCTCCGAGTTCGGGCGCAATCAAGAGCGAGACGAAATGACGAATGAACGAATCTCGGCGCCGTGCCGATGTGGCAAAGTCGAGCTTGAGATCGTCGGACCTCCAATTCTGCGAGGCCTTTGCTATTGCACGAGTTGCCAGGAGGCGGGTCGCCGGCATCAGGCGGCGCCGGCGCCGGCATCGTCGTGGCCGAAGACGGCGGCACGGACTACGTTCTCTACCGCAAGGATCGCATCCGCTGCGTCCGGGGCGGAGACCTGCTCGAGGAGGGGCGCCTGAAGCCGGATTCGCCGACGCGGCGCATGTTCGCCCCCTGTTGCAACACGGCGATGTTCGTCGACGTCACCGTGGGCCACTGGCTCACGCTCTACCGCGACCGTGTTCCTGGTGACATGACCCCGCCGCCATGCGGTTGATGACGGCCGAAAAGCCCGCGGGCGTGGTTTTGCCCGACGATATGCCCAACCATCCTGGCCGCTCCGGCAAATTCATGCTGAAATTGCTTCGGGCATGGATAGCGATGGGATTCAGACGCCCGCCTGTCGAGGGCGTCCCATAGGCGCCGACCTTGAAGCAGTCAAAGAGGAAACGTCATGGCGCCAAGACTGAAATTCTACGGCTGGGGACATGAGGGCGAGGGCCTCGACGAGGCCGAACGCGCGCGGGTCTTCCGCTTCGCCGCCGAGAGGCTCGGCGCGGAGCCGGGCGCGAGCGCCGCGCCACCGCAAGCCTCGGAGATCACGCTCCGCAAGCCGCGCATCGCCGCGCCGGCCTCGCTCGCTCACGTTCTGACGCACGATCCACACGAACGGCTGCTCCATACCTACGGCAAGTCGTACCCCGAAACCGTGCGCGCGTTTCAGCGCGATTTCGCCAATGCGCCTGACTATGTCGCGTATCCCGAGAACGAGGCCGACATCGCGGCCGTGTTCGACTGGGCGAGCGGCGCCAAGATCGCCGTCGTGCCATTCGGCGCGGGCTCGTCGGTGGTGGGGGGCGTCGAGCCCGTCGTCGGCGATGGATACGCGGGCGCGATCAGCCTCGACATGCGTCGGCTGAACCAAGTGCTCGAGGTTGATCGCTCGAGCCGCGCCGCGCGCATCCAGGCTGGCATCCTTGGCCCGGCGATCGAAGCGGCGCTGAAGCCGCATGGCTTCGCTTTGCGCCATTATCCTCAAAGCTTCGAATTCTCGACGCTCGGCGGCTGGATCGCAACGCGATCAGGCGGCCACTTCGCGACGCTCTACACGCACATCGACGATTTCGTCGAAAGCCTGCGCACGGTGACGCCGGCGGGAATCATGGAATCGCGCCGTCTGCCGGGATCGGGCGCCGGGCCGAGCCCTGATCGCATGATGATCGGCTCGGAAGGGGCGCTCGGCGTCATCACCGAAGCGTGGATGCGCCTGCAAGGCCGGCCGCAATTCCGGGGGGACGCGGTGTTTGGCTTTCCCGATATTTTCATGGCCGCGCGCGCCATTCGCGCGGTTGCGCAGGCCGGACTTTATCCTTCGAACCTGCGGATGATCGACAATGACGAGGCCGGCGCCTACGGCGTCAATGATTACGGCCAAAGCCTGGTCGTTCTCGCCTTCGAATCGACCGACCATCCGGTCGACGCCTGGATGGCGCGCGCGATCGAATTGATGGCTGACAATGGCGGGCGCCGCCACGTCGACGAGGTCGCGGGCTTGCGCTGGCGCACCGCCTTCATCCGCATGCCCTACGCGCGCGAATTGACCGTGCCGATGGGCGTCATCAACGACACGTTCGAAACCGCCATCACCTGGAACAAGTTCGAAAACTTCCATCAGGCGGTGCGCAGAGCGACGGCCGAGGCGCTCAAGGCGGCGACCGGCCGCAACGGAACGGTGTCGACGCGCTTCACCCATGTCTATCCAGATGGGCCGGCGGTCTATTACACCTTCAACGTGCGCGGCGACCCTGGGCGCCTCATCGAACAATGGCGCGAGATCAAAACCCGCGCCTCCGATGCGCTGATCGCAGCCGGCGGCACGATCACGCATCATCATGCGGTGGGGCGCGACCACATGCCCTGGTATCGCGCCCAGCGGCCGGACTTGTTCGGCAAGGCGTTCGCCGCGGCGAAGAGCGCCCTCGATCCCGCCGGCGTCATGAATCCGGGCGTGCTCGTCCCGTGAGCGCGGGCGCCCTCATCATCGGGAGGACGCGCGGTCGGCAAGCCAGCGAGCCGGGGGCGCGCCGGCCCAGGTCTTGAACGCGCGTGTGAAGGCGCTCTGTTCCGCAAAACCCAGCGATGAGGCGACCTCCGCTATGGGCCTGCCCCGTATCAAGAGGTCGCGCGCCGCATCGAACCGAGCTTCGTCGGCAAGCTTCGAATAGGTCACGCCGTGCGTCTCCAGCCGGCTGCTCAGCGTCCGCGCCGTCAGCTTGAGCGCTTTGCACAGGCGATCGCGAGACAGGGTCCCGGCGGCGACTTCCGTGCGGAGGATCGACCTCACCGCCGAGAGGAAGTCCGGCGCCGTCTCGCGGGCGGCCCGTTCCAGCAGCGGCCGCAGGATCTCCGCATAGGCGGGGTTCTGGCTCTTGACGGGCAAATCCAGCGCCGCCGCATCGAACTCGATGCAGGTTCGCCGCTGTTCGAAGAAGAGCGGCGCGCCAAAAAACTGCCTGAACCTCCTCTCGTCACGGGGCGGCTTGCGAGCGAATTTCGCCCGAAGCGGTCGCCAGTCTTCGCCGAAGAACCGGCGCATGACATTCAGGGCGATGGCGACGGAAGCGTCCTCGATCTGCTCGGCCGCCTCCGTTCCGGGCGCGACGACGGTATATCCGAACGCGGCAATGTCGCTGCGAACGTTCAGGAACGCCTCGCCGCCGGTGTCGGTCGTCCGAAGCGTCGCGAGGATGACGCCGATCCCTTCGCGAACCGTGGGAGAATTGATCGACACAATGCCGGTCAACCCCATGATTGTCGGCTCGGAGCGCTCTCCCACCCTCAGACCGAAATCGTCGCATCCCGTCGCCTCGACACAGGCGGCGGTGAGCCGGCCAAGCACGGCGTATGGCAGGGTGTGATCCGGATTGGAGAAAGCGCCGGGCTCGAGGCCGGCTTCGCGCAGGACGGTCGCCGGATCAACGCCGAGATCAAGAAGCATCGACGCAATCGCCGCCGCGTTGCGGACCTTCACAATAGCCGCGGACGCGCCTCGCCTGCGCGCGATGTTCACAGGTCCAGCCCCAACCGAGGTGATTTCCGCCCAATCTGGCAAAAAACTGCCGTTTCCGTCAATGACTGTGACTCTGGTCGTCCCTATTTTCGCGCCGATTCGAATCGCCGCCTCCACCGCGTCCGAGACCGTCGGAGGCGCCGTTCATTCTGACCAGGGGATGGGACATGAGGAAGTTTCTCTTGCTCGCGAGCATGGCGTTGGCTGTGTCCGGCTCCGCCAAGGCCGATCCGGTTTCGCTGTCGGCTTATGCCGACGCGAATGGTTTCATCGACGTGCAGACGCTGACCTGCGGCCAACTCGCCAACACCTATCAGGAAGACGCCAACGCGCTGACCTCGTGGTACAGCGGCTGGTACAACGGCCTCGCGCACAAGCACTTTGCCGACTTCAAGAAGGGCCGCATCGTCGAGCATCAGGTGATCGAATATTGCAAAGAGCACCCTGACCAGAAGATCATTCACGCCATCAGCGTGATCCTCAAGGAGGACCGCGCCGAAGGCTTGATGAACGAAAAGTGAGCGAGAGGGTTCCATGAAAGGATGGCTTCTCGTCGGCGGGCTCAGCGTGCTGGGCCTGCACACTTTCGCGACCGCGGCGCACGCCGAGCAGACGGTCACCTTCCTGTGCGCCGCGCCCGCCGGCCACGTCTGCCAGTTCGCTGTGCGAACGGCGGGCGCGCCGATCGCCTTCAGCTTGCCATCGGGCGAACGGAAGGAAGTGCCGGGCGTCGCGCCGCACGCCGACAAGTACTGCGTCTGCGATCCAGGCCCGGTGACGCCCGACTGCAAGGCGCCGCAACTCGATCATTGGTGCATGGGCCAATGGCTCGACGTCGACACCGGCCTCAATTCCGAGAACGATTCCGGCCGAAACGCCTTCGTCAGAGATTGAGCCCATGCGGCGAGTGAGAGCTGCAAAACTCCGCCGATCCGGGCTTCCCGACTCCTTCCTTCGGCGCCGTTTGGCGCTGGCGCAAGAAGCCCATTGGGCGGCATTGCAAGACTCTGGCTCGACCGCGTCCACCAATAGAGCGAGAGACACGGTATCGTCGTCAAAGCCGGCGAAGGTCGTCAAACCGCGCGCTCGCTGGGCGGCGTTGCGCCGAAAGCGCGGAGGGTGAAATTCATGAAGGCGACTCTCTTCGCGGCGCTGGGAGCGGCTTTACTGCTCGCCGTGTCCGCCGCTACCGCTAACCTTAGCTCATAGACACGCGAAAGAGCGTGCGCGCTTGCGCCGCGCTTCAGCGTCAACCGGAGGAAAGCCAAATGCCCCTTCACGATTCGATCAGACTTTTCGCTGTGCTGACAGCCCTCATGGCGGCGCCTTTCGGGGCGCAGGCGCAGAACGCGCCCGCCCAGGACGCGATTTCCGCGCCGGGCCAGAAGGCGATCGGCCAGCCGTCGACCAGCGCCAACGACGCAATGATTCCTTCGCTCGCCGTCATCAATTCCCGAGGCGCCACTCTCAAAGGCGACACCCTGACCCTGACCGGCGTATCGCCGAATTCGGTGATCTTCGCCGATCGTCCTTTCAGAGCCGCCGGACATGTGCTGACCAAGCATTTTCTCAAAGAATGGGACGAAGGCAGCGACTCTTTCGCAAAGGATCCGCCGAACGCCACGATCTCAGTCTTGAGCGAGCAGGGCGATACCGTCGAGGACGCGGTCGTGGTCCTGAAATCGCCGAAGCTCGACGGCGACAATCTTACTTTCCAGGTCTCCGTCCTTGAAGGCGGCTTGTCGAAGGCGACCGGTCCGGCTTCGCTCTTCATCGACTGGTTCGCCGCTCGCGGTTACGGCGGCCGGGCTGTTGTCGGCGGCGGATGGCACGGCGGCTATGGCGGAGCCTGGCATGGCGCCTGGTACGCTCACCCCACCGGCGCCTATGCGGGCGCGGCCGCGGTCGGGCTCGGCGCGGCGGCAGTCGGAGCGGCGGCCGCGAGCGCCTACTACCATCCCTACGCTTACCCATACGCCCCGCCGCCTCCGCCTGCTTGCGGCTACTACCCCTACCCGCCCTGCTATTGAGAAACACGGCGGACTAAGCCGGAAGCCGCGCCGGAGCGCGCGAGATTCCAAGCCCAAGAGGAACGATCATGAACATTACTCGCCGCGCCGCGACTCTGGCGGGCCTTAGCGCGCTCGCGACGGAAGCGCTCCCCACCGGCGCATTCGCGCTCGACGGGCCGCTCACCGACATTGTCGAGGGCGCCGAGGATTTCCGCGCGGCGTCCGACGCCTATGTCTACGGCTATCCGCTCGTCACGGTCGAGATGACCCGGCGCGTCTTCACCAATGTCCCCAAGGTGGAGGCGACGCGCGGGCCGATGTGCCAGATCATCAAGGTTCGCTCCTACCCGGACGCGTCCTATCGCGACGTCACCGCTCCGAACGCCGATACGCTCTACACGACATCCTTTTTCGATGTCGGCGATGAGCCGTGGGTGGTGAGCGCGCCGGATATGAAGGGGCGCTACTACCTGCTTCCCTTCCTCGACGGCTGGACGAACGTCTTCGCGGTTCCCGGAAGCCGCACCACGGGGACCGGCGCTCAAACCTTCCTCATCACCGGTCCAGGCTGGTCGGGCGCCGTTCCTGAAGGCATGACGCAGCTCAAGTCGCCGACGGCGATCGTCTGGCTGCTCGGGCGCATCTATTGCACCGGCACGCCCGAGGATTACGCCGAAGTGCATGCGCTGCAGGACGCGTTCAAGCTTCAGCCGCTGAGCACATGGGGCAAGGCCTACACGCCGCCGGCCGCGAAGGTCGACGATTCAATCGACATGAAGACGCCGGTGCGCGACCAGGTCAACCGTCTCTCGACGAAAGAGTATTTCACCCTTCTCGCCGATCTCATGAAGCGCAATCCGCCGACCGCGGCCGATGCGCCGGCGCTTGAGCGCTTCAAGGCGATCGGACTCGAAGCGGGCAAGAGCTTCGACGACAAGGCGCTCGACTCGGCGTGGAACAAGCGCCTGCCGCAGCTGTCGTTCGACCGCATCATGCTGCACGCCGCTTCGCTCAAGCGCGAGAACGGCTGGATCTTCACGACCAAAACCGGCCTTTACGGCAAGGACTATCTCCAGCGCGCCTTCATCACCGCGATCGGGCTCGGCGCAAACCGCCCGCAGGACGCAGTCTATCCGATGTCGCCCAGGGCTTCGTTGCTCGAGGCCTATGAAGGCGATCACAAATACACATTGCGCTTCGCGAAGGGCGAGCTTCCGCCGGTCAAGGGCTTCTGGTCGCTCACCATGTATGACGACCAGATGTTCTTCGTCGCGAACCCGATCAACCGCTACTCGATGAGCATCCGAACCAATCCGAAATTCGAGTCGGACGGCTCGCTGGTGATCTATATCCAGAACGAGAACCCCGGGGCGGACAAGGAAGCGAACTGGCTGCCGGCGCCCAAGGGCAAGTTCAAGCTGATGCTGCGCCTCTATTGGCCGGACGAGAACGAGCCGTCGATCCTCGATGGATCGTGGGCGATTCCGCCGGTCCAGAAGGCGTAAGCCGCCCACTCCCCGCGCTGATCGTCAGCGTTCAACCCCAAGGAGACCATTGATGAAAAAAATTGCTTGCGCCCTGCTCGCATTGGGCTTCTTCGCGGCGCTCGCCCCTGAGGCGAATGCGGCGGCTTGCGCCGCTGGCCCCTATCGCGCCGGTTGCGTCGGTCCGCGCGGCGCCGTCGTCGGCCGCCCCTACGGCTATGGGCGTCCTGTCTACGGACGCCCCGTCGTCGCGCCGCACTGCTACTGGCGCGCCGGCGTCCGCGTCTGCCGCTAAGGCTCATCGCTCGGGACGGCTTGTCGCGCGTCCGTTTGCGCGGCAAGCATGAGACAATCGGAGCGTTCCAGGCAGCGATGGCACGCAGATTTGGCTCTCATCACCGACATCGATCAGCTCAGTCAGGCGATTGGCCACGCCACGGCGCCCGCGTTCATGCTGGGGGCTGTGGCTGGATTTCTATCGATCCTCATCGCGCGTCTTGAGCGCATCGCCGACAAGCACAAGGCCCTTCGATCATCGGACGCGAACCTCGATCCGACTGGCCAAATCGCCGCCTCGTTCGTGCGCCGGATGGAGCTCTTGAGCCGCGCGATCTATCTCGCGGTGCTCAGCGCGCTGGTCACCGCGGCGCTCCTGATCGGCACGTTTTTCGCCGCGCTCGTCGGTATCGGGCACGGGCAAGTCGTGGCGATTCTCTTCGCCCTGGCGCTCATGCTTCTGATGGCCTCTCTCGTGCAGCTGGCGCGCGAGATTCGGGTTTACATGGCCTTCATGCATCTTGAGTGAGACGCAATCCGTCCCGGCCGCGATCACCCTGCGCCGGTGGCAAGGGAGCCTTGCCGGTGACGATCCCGCTCTCGCTCCATCTTTCGGCAGGCGTCTGTGTCGGGGCCGACGCGGGCGCGCCGGTCATGAAATCCTACAAGCCGCCCTTCGCGTTCATCGGAACGGCGAAAAAGGCGCTTGACTGGCGAAGCCGTGGAGGACATGGCGGCGAAGATGAAGATGGATCTCGCGCGCCAATAGCCCAAGGGCCGCCAAACATGGGACATGGGGAGGGCTCCCCGCCTCCCCCCGCGCGCCGACATCAAGCGGCCCACAACGGTCATACGTCGCGAGGCAGGCCCAATTCGCAGAGTCAAGCACAAATCATTGGCAAATCTCGATCTTTCTCCTGCGCTGATCGGGTTGTGGGCGACAAAAGCTTGGCGCCCACGCAGAGCGCTCGTATAATTGCCCTTGAAGCGGAACTTAAGCGCCCAGGCGTGACTCCTCGCCTGACGAGAGTTCAACGCCAGGCCGAGGTCGAGCGGTTGGGCGATGGAGGCGAGGATGAGAGGACGAGACGATTTTTCTGATGCGCGTCGCTCATAACTCATTGAAAAGGCTCGATTCGAAAAATAAACGCTAATAAACGCTAGTAAATTTACTAGCGTTTACTAGCGTTTACTGACGTTTATGGACGCTTATGATGAGCGTCCTCGCCGAGCCCGCGGGCACGCTCTAGAGCGAGCTGTATCTAATTTGAATCGGCTTGGGATTCCCGAATCGATGTTGTTCTGATTCAACCTGCAGGCTGGGCGGAGGCCAGCAGGGATGGCCAGTGCGTATTCGCAAGACTTACGC